>Ga0181520_10000028_pt1 | contig 258306 bp, 210 predicted proteins | sample PEATcosm2014_Bin_29_FD_132451 | JGI IMG/M metagenome (GOLD analysis project Ga0181520, IMG submission 132451) | Peatland microbial communities from MTU Mesocosm Facility, Houghton, MI, USA - PEATcosm2014_Bin02_30_metaG | ecosystem: Environmental > Terrestrial > Soil > Wetlands > Peat | place...
GCGTCGTGCAGGGTGGCTTTTGCTTCCACCCCTGCGACGAAGACCTGTCGCCGGGGACCCCGGAAAGGAAAAAACCACTCAGCAGCGGCGATTTCCCTCTACTGCAACTGGAGAACCGCTATAACGCTGAACCATGCCTGGCTCCAGTCACATGGCCCATAAAGTCAGGCCTCTACTACATATATTGGTACACGCCCAGTCGCATTCAGCAAGGTGCAGTTCAAGAGTTCTGAAATCGAGTAGATGAGCACCTGGCGAGCCTTTGTCTGCGGTCTCAAGTGGTTGCCCTCTCGCAGCTCAATCGATTTGAGAGTTCTACTTGACGAACCAACTGCGGGGCGGCGCGGGCTACCTGGCGAGCGGATTCGCTTCTCATGCGAAGCCGCCGGTCTATGCGGTGACACCCAATGTTCTTCTCTTTAACTTTTGCGATTCCGGTGCCACACCAGCGGCCAGCGGCGAGCGGACTCGAGAGACATTGATGGAGATCGGGACTGGGTGAATCGTGCCTCCCAGCATCGTTGAAATCCTGGCCGCAGCGGACATCACCAACGTGGCGATTTCTTGCTCGCCGACGCTGGCGAGCCTGCGCGTCTCCATGGACACACTGATTGCCGCCACTACGCGTCGCGTGTAATCGCGCACCGGCGCCCCAACGCAACTGGCTCCCTCAAGCGCTTCCTCACAGTCCGTCGCGTAGCCTCGCTCGCGAACTAATACGAGTTCGCGGTCCAGAGCGGCGTCGCTCGTTATCGTGTGCTGCGTTTTGCGCAAAAGCCCTTTGGGTCCGATCACTGTGCCAATCATTCCCGGATCGAGATGCGCCAACAACGTTTTTCCAACTGCCGTCGCATGAGGAAATTCCACTCGCTGGCCGATGCGCCAAGGGATTTGCCCGGCACTTAGCGTGCCGATCTGTTCTATGAAGACAATTTTCGAGTCGATCAGGTCGAGAGTGGCCATATTCGCCACACCACCTGATAATTCCGCCAATTGGCGTAGAACTGGCCGGGAAACGTCACTCAGGCGCAACCGTTGATGTACGAGATGACCAAGCTCCAACAACTCCAAGCCGAGACGATAGCGGCCTCTCTCGCCGTCTTGCTCGATGAAGCCAAACTCCTGGAGCGACTTGAGGATCCTGTGCACATCACTCTTGAGCAGACCGGTGAGCGCCGCAACTTGCGTGAGTCCAAGGGAGGAGCAGCTATGGAAGGCCCTGAACACTTGACAAGTCTTTTTAATGGTCGTAGCCGTCTTCATTTCACAACAGACCATATCGCATGTTCTGCTGGATTGGAAAGAGGTGAGTTCAAATTGATTGAACTACGGTATCGGGGACTGTCGCCTAAGGATGAACCATCCGCTCAAAATATGACCCCACTTTTATGCCGCGTTAAGTCGTCGGAATCACCCCCTCGACGGGCTATTTGTTGATCAGGGCTATGAATTTCACACGTGAAGGGGACGAATGAAATGTATCTCCGTCACTCCCGAAATCGTGAATCCTCGAGTCCCTGCACTTCTGCTCTGATCCGGAACAGATCGCCGGCTCTCGGTTCTCGAGTACACTGTGCCTCGGTTAGAGGGGACCGGGCCGAGGTGATGTACAGTTCATCGAGGTTCGCGCCACCGAACGTGCAACTGGTTGGATACGTCACCGGCAGCATGATTTTCCGCTCCAGTTTACCGGCTGGGTCATATCGGACGACCCTCGCTCCTCCCCATCGTGCGCTCCACAAGAATCCTTCCCGATCTACAGTGAGACCGTCCGGGAAGCCTTCCCCGTCTGCAACCTCGATCAATACGCGACGGTTTTCAATCGAATTCGAGGACTCGTCAAAATCGTAGGCGAAGATGACGCGCCGGCGGCTGTCGGTGAAGTACATCGTGTGGTTGTCGGGGCTCCATGCGATGCCGTTGGAGACCCCGATTCCCAAGTCCATCTTCAGAAGCAAGCGCCCAGGCCCAAACCGATAAAGCGCACTCTCTAAACCCGGCCCCAGGCTGCCCACCCAGAAGTTTCCCTGGCGGTCAACAGCGGCATCGTTGAAGCGGGAGTCAGGGCGTCCCTGCTCCGGATTGGGAGAAATCGCATCGAGGGACCGGTCCGGCCAGTTCCACATGGCAATTCCCTGCGCGGCCGCAAGGATGAGCTTGGCGGAATCCACAACGAGGCCCAGTGCGCAGACGGGGATGCCAGTGTCAATCGTCTCTACTTGTACCGTGGCCGGGAAAAAACGATGGAAACAATTTCCCTCAATATCAACCCAAAAGAGGACTCCACTCCTGGCGTCCCAGAGAGGTCCCTCACCTAATCGATCTCCAATCCCAAGTACGTGCTCAACCTCAGTCACAGATGCCGTCCCTTCAAATCCACAATCCACCCGAAATGTTGAGTTCGCAGCCCGTCACATGGCTGGCCGCGTCCGACACCAGATAGGCAACACCGGAAGCGATGTCCTCTACAGTCTCCAGTCTTCCCAGGGGCGCATCCGCTGAAACCTTTTCCAGGAACTCCCGGCCGGAACCGCCCGGCGCATGTTGCGACCGGAGTTCCAGCTCGCCCTCGGTAGGCACCCATCCCACAGTCACCCAGTTCACTCGAATCTTGTCCGCCAGCAAGACTTGCGCCAGTCTCTTGGTCATGGTCAAGAGGGCTCCCTTGGAGGTTGCATAAGCAATTCGGTCGCTAAGGCAACGAAACATCGTTGTGGAGCCGATGTTCACGATTACTCCCTCACCCTGACTCCGCAAGTGCGGAATTGCTGCCTGGGTACACAGGAAGGGGCCGCGCACGTTGACTGCGAAAATCTGATCCCAAATCTCCGCGGTCGTATCCTGGATTTCAGTAATCGGGAAGATGCCTGCGTTATTCACAAGCACATCCAGCCGCTTGTACCGGTCAACCGCCGCGTCGATCAATTTACGGCAGGCTTCGGGATCGCTGACGTCCGCCGGGTGGAACCATGCCGTGCCCCCTCCGGTTGTGATCTCTTGAACAATCGCCTCACCTTCCGCTGCCCGGCGTCCCGACACCACAACCGCAAAGCCGTCGGCTGCGAGGCGGCGCGCGATTCCCGCGCCGATGCCGCCAGTGGAGCCGGTCACTACTGCTACTTTCTGTCCGTTAGCTGCCATACTTACCCCCAAAGGTGTTCTGAACCATTCACTTGGTAAATACCCTAACGACCATTGGATCCTCGAACAAATGAACCCACACCGCGTTATTTTCGTGCGGCGCATTATAGAAAACCGGGTCGGAGGACGGTATCCAACGCGAGCCTTTCCATTGGCCGGCCTCGACCCGCAGATGCTTGAGAGAGGGCCACGCGGCCAGCGGCGACTGCATTGACACCGACGCCTTCCAACCGACCAGAACAAACTCGTTTGGCGCAGGATGCAGAACCATCACCTGCCCACCAGGATCGAATTTCACGGTTACCCTGGTTCCGGCCACCTCGCCCGTGTTGCTTTCGCCGTCCAGGAAGACTTTCAACTTATCGGTGCCGGCACAAAGCGCGATGGCCGGAGCCGCGCGCTCGATGCTCGTGTACGTGCGCTGTAAGTCGAACGCGCCATTCGCCAGAGTCCCGTCCTTGAGTACATAAGGCTCCGACTCCGTGATGGTCGACATATTGATCGCCCAAGGAGAAAATAGCGGAGCGGCGTAGTCGCCCACGGCGAGGAAAGCCAGGCGCGGGGCAACTGCGCTACGATCCGCGTTGGTCTCACTGATCGCTACTATGTTGCGGCCGATACGATAAGAATCCATCCGCTTCAGCAGGTCATCCGCTCGCGCTGACACGCTATACAAATTCTGAGAAATGAATGTTACCTTCGGGAGGAACTTCAAATATGTGGCGACATCCTCCCCAGGATTCCCGTACACAGGGCCGAATGGATAATTAATGAAAAACGGCAATGTATACTCCTTCGCGCCGGCCTCGGTAACGGTATGCAGCCAGCCGGAGGCGAATCGATCTGCCGAATATGTCAGGTCGTCCGTATACCCCCCCGCCTTGAATAATTCGTTCGAGCGCGGAGAATGGTCACGCCACTTCTTGTGATCCCTGTATCCGGTTTCCCCGTTGAATACATTTACCTCATTCTCCACCTGAATCATGATGATGGTGCGGGTCTTCTCATCGATTTCGCGAATATGCTTCATAAATGCGCGAAAAGCAGTTGCCTCTCGATTGATTACCGCATCGTTGTCATAGGAAATGATCCCGTGGTACGAGTTGCCATCTCCATCCACGGCACGCGGATACGTCTTATCGTCCTCTAAGATGTCCATGGGCACGAAGACCTGGTTGTCCAGATTGCGATAAATGTTTCCACTGGAGCCGCTCGCGTAGTGACCGAACCAACCTAAGATCAGCTTCAATCCATTCGCTTCGGCAAGCGCCTTGACGTGATCCACATAGGAGAAATCGAAAACTCCCTTTTGCGGTTCGATCTGGGACCATTTCACAGAAACCTTGAGAGTATTCATGTGCATCTTCCGCGCCGCCGGATATACATAGTCCCAACCGTCCATGGTCTCGCGATAGCGCCCGTAGTGGCTCTGGTACCATGGCAGCTCGGCGGTAAGCGCAAAGAACGGGCGTCCCTCCACAAATAGAAGCTGCCTGCCGTCCACACTCTCGAAGTGCGGGCGCACATCCTCAGAACGCAGCTTCGCCAGGCTCTCGTCCAGGCTCTTGTTCGGTTGGGCGAATAGGGCCGATGCAGAAAGGAGACCAAGCATCACAACAATCTTAACGAGCTTCATGTGAATATCACCCTGTGTTCCGTGTTTTCCCCGCATTCGCGAAGATTGTGCTTAGGAGAACCAGTAACGCCCCGCCAACGAGTTTCAACGTCACGGGCTCGTGCAAGGTAGTAGTTGAAATCAACACGCCGAAGACGGTCATTAAATAGATAGAGATCGCCACCGGAGCCAAGGGCCGGCGCGTCAGAACTTCCAAGAACAGAATCATCGACAAGCCGTACACAAGAACGCATAACAACGCCAGACTGCACCATGTTTCCCAGTGCAATCCGGCAACTTTCTGGATGGACAGGGGCTGCTCGGTCAGGAGATGAAAGGGATACAGGCTTAGGACCACGAAGATATAGCTATAGAAGAGAATCTCCGCAGGTCCGAACCGGTCAAGCAGCTTCTTGCTATAGGCGTTGTAGAATGCCGATCCTAAAGTGGCGATGAAGAACAGGAAGACGCCGAACAGATAGTGCCAGTTAGAAATCGTGCCACCGCCGCTTACATTGATTCCCGTCATGAGGAGCACGCCCGCGAGGGCAAATACGAAACTCGGCAGTAAGCGCCAACTGAGAGCCTCACGGACAATCAGAGCCGCAAGAAATGCATTGAAGATCGGCGTGGCCAGCCCGATCACAGCCGCATCTGTCGCGGGAATATATTTGAGCCCCCAGGTAACCAGGACATTGCAGGCCACCTGACCTACCGCTCCCAGCAGAAAGAACCGGAAAACATTGGCGGGACGTAATGCTTCTTTCCTGACCACGCCAAAGTATGCGGGCTGGTCTTTCAGCTTCCACCGCAGCAGCGGAAGCAGAAGGAAAATGGCGCCCACCATCGGGAATAGGGTTATCGAGACAGGTTCGAGCTCGCGCAGCGCAACCTTGGAGAGCGTCCACTTGAGCGCCCACATAAAGTTGATTACGATCAACAGAAATAGGTCGCCCCTCCAGGACGCGAATGACGAGCGGCCGTTCCTTGAGTCGGGAAGTGGAGGGCACACCGGAGGTCCGTGGGTGCAAGTGGCCGAGTCTTTCAATAGATGCTCAGACAAGGAAGTGGCTCCCGGATAGCCCGTCGAATGTTGACCTCCGTAACTCCATCCGTGACGTGGCTACCGTCCTCGACGGACCTCCATCATCACGCAGACTGCTCATCCAATCATCGGACGTGCTCACGGCCATTCTGACATGCCCTGCTTACTAAAGGCCTCGGAAACGCCAACCTTGTTTAACCGCTTCTTGAACGTAGTCGCCGCCCAGGCTCCGCCTATTTGCCTCGTTGGCTGCGCGGGCGTGTGGTCTGCGCCACGGATGTCGCATGACTGCATTGGCCCAGCTCTGTGCCGTCGCTCAGGAATGCTCCAGACCTCACACTCTGCGCCTGATTAGAGAGACTATCGTGCGTCGCATCTCGGCGCGAAGACCGCGTTCAAAACTATTGAATTAACTTCTTAAATGTCTACCCGACCTCACAGAAGGGGTTGGACCGCCCTGGACTCATGTCTGTTTTGGATTGTGTGCGTCCGCGAGCGGTTGGTGATGGAGGACAGGAGTCAATCAAACAGCCCCAGCTTGGGCTGTCGATGGGCGTGATCGATACCATTCTGAGCGACGACAAGCAGACACAGGTGAGGCGGCGGCGCATGGTGAAGCGGATTTTCGAACAGAGTTCCTCAAGTGAGGCACTATGAAGATGGCTTCCGCAAGAGCTCAAGACGATGAGAGCGGGGTTGCAGACCACGCATGCAAGACTTGCGGACGACCAGTTCCACGGGAAGCAGGATTTGTCGGGGAGGCAATCCTGGATTGTCGATCCGCTCACGCATGACACGCACCGCCGTTTGACCGATTTCCCGGCAAGGCTGCCGAATTGTCGTTAGAGGCGTGGCGAGAAGGACTGCATACGTGACGTCGTCGAATCCTACGACGCCGATATCCTGCGGCAGTCGCAGTCCCAGGCTTGAGAGAGTCTGGATCAGCAAGGCCGCCCCAAGGTCGTTTGAGCAAATGATCACATCTGGCGGGTCAGAACCCAGCAGACTACTTACGAAATCGGGATCGGTCGGGTCCCCACATGCCGTTCGCGGTTTGGCGAGCTGCGCCCGCTCAGTTGCCTCGCGGCAACCGGCTAACCGAAGGTCTGTGGTTCCTGGAAAATTGGGCCGGGCGAAGAATACGAAGCTTCGATGGCCGAGATTAATCAGATGCTGCGTAAGCATCAGACCGGCGATGAAGTTGTCGATGCCCACCAAATCAAATTGGCTGCGACCGGGAAACTCGAACATATCCCGATCCAGCAGAACGACTGGGATGTGGGCGTCTTGAAACGCTTTTGCGATCCGCAGGTTGACTGCCTCACGGTCAGGAACAGTTTCCAGCGGGGCAAAAAAGACACCGGCCACCTTGCGTTCAATGTACTGACGGCAAAGTTCTTCGGCGTCCGCGGCAGAAGAAACAGGAGCAGCGGCATCGCCCCACCAAACAGAGAAGCCGTTGCCCTGGCCGAAACGTGAGATCTCGTTGCAAATTGGATCAAGGATTTCCGTATTGCCCAATCCAGGAACGAGTAAGCCGAGGGTTCTCTCGGTTTTGGCTGAGGGTTTTGAATCGCTGGACTTTAGAAAGGTCCCGGAGCCAACACGCCGGCTCACCATGTTCAAGCTCTCCAAATCCCGCATGGCGCGGGCAACCGTTGGACGCGAGACGCCAAACCGGCGTGCCAGTTCCACTTCACTCGGCAAGCGCTGGCCTTCCGCATACTTTCCTGCCGCAATCTGCTGGCGAAGGGCAGCGGAGATTTTCCGATGTTCCGGGACCTTGCCTTCCATGCGCATCGCACCTCTAGAACAGATAAAGGCTATTACAACTTTTTATCTTTAGCAAGTGCATTGGAATTGACGTTCTCACAATTCAGCGAGACTATCTAAGAAGAGCGGTAAGAACTCAGATCTAGATTGGTAATTACATGATGATCGAAAATGGTTTACACGAAGAAGTTTCGTATTTGGATACGACTCTGGCTGGAATCGCGGACGCTCGCGTGGCGGTTTTCGGCGACTTCACCCTGGACGCCTACTGGACGATCGATGACGGCGAAGAGGAGATGTCAATTGAGACAGGTCTGCCGGTCCGAAGAGTTAGGCAGCAGTTCTACAGCCTTGGCGGCGCCGGAAATATTGTTGCCAATCTCCTGGATCTTGGCGTTCAACATGTCCAGGCAATAGGTGTCATCGGAAAAGACCCTTTCGGTCATGAAATGATGCGTCTATTGACGAAACGTGGCGCTGACGTCAGCGGCATGCAGACGAGTGATGACTGGCAAACGATGGTCTACGCCAAGCCTTACCGGCGAGACGTAGAAGAGAGCCGCCTGGACTTCGGCGCCTTCAACACGCTGCCGCAGCAGATCTTTGATGCCTTGATATCCTCCCTCGACCGCGCGGCTTCCTGCAACAACGTTGTCATTCTCAATCAGCAGATTCCGGCTGGCGTCAGTTCTCCTGAGATGATTTCTCGAATCAATAGCCTGATAGGCGCTCACGCCCGCACTCGATTTATCGTCGACGCCCGGCACCGTGTGGCTCTCTATCGAGGCGCGATCATCAAGCTCAATTCCCGAGAGGCTTGCCGGTTCTTGGAAGAGCCTTGGGAAGACGGACTCGTATCCGAAACAGAGGCGAAATCCTATGCTCGCCGTATCTCCCAGGTCACGGGACAACCCGTATTCCTAACCCTCGGCGAGAGAGGAATCCTCGCAGCCGATCAAGACGTGATCCACGAAGTTCCCGGCATTCAGATTCTCGAACGTATTGATCCGGTTGGCGCTGGCGACACGGTGGTGGCGGCGATATCCGCCGTGTTGGCGACAGGCGGCGATGCACTGACTGCTGCGACACTCGCCAACATAGCCGCCTCGGTCACCGTACGTAAACTGCAAATGACAGGCACCGCTACACCGGAGGAGATTCGCTCTGTGGGATCGGAGCCGGACTACATCTACCGGCCTGAACTGGCGAGCGAGCCGCGGCGGGCACGTTACCTGGAAAACACAGAGATCGAGATCATCGCGGAACTGCCAGAGGTTCTGCATCTCAAGCACGCCATCTTCGACCACGACGGCACCCTCTCCACCTTGCGGGAAGGCTGGGAGCAGACCATGGAGCCAATGATGGTGCGGGCGGTGCTCGGGCCTCGTTACGAGGATACCGATGACTCGCTCTACCGCAAAGTATTGAACGCGGTCCGCCAGTTGATTGACAAGACTACCGGCATCCAGACGCTTGTACAGATGCAAGCACTGGTAAAACTGGTCCACCAGTTCGGATTCGTTCCCCCGGAGCTAATACTGGACGAGCATGGCTATAAGCATATTTATAACGAGCAGTTGTTGAACGTGGTCCGTCAGCGCCTGCGCAAGCTGGAGCGCAAGGAGTTGGCCCCGGAGGATTTTCAGATTAAGAATGCCGCTCAGCTCCTGCAACATCTGAAAAGGCGCGGAGTAAAGTTATATCTTGCCAGTGGCACGGATGAGAGCGATGTGGTGGCTGAGGCCCAAGGGATGGGCTATGCGGACCTGTTCGAAGGAAGAATTTACGGGGCGATTGGCGACGTAAAAGTTGAAGCGAAAAAGGTGGTTCTTGATCGAATCATCTGCGAAAACGGCCTACATGGGCACGAGTTTGTGACCTTTGGCGACGGTCCGGTCGAGATCCGTGAAACACATAAGCGTGGAGGCGTTTGTGTTGGCGTTGCCAGCGATGAACTTCGCCGCTTTGGGACAAATCTGACCAAGCGCGCGCGCCTGGTTCGGGCAGGAGCCGATCTGATTGTTCCTGACTTCAGCCAGTTGCCCACGCTCTTAGCCTTGTTGCAGTTATCCTAGCCAATGTAAATCTTTGTGATTCAACCGGGAGCGAACATGCAAATTGAAACGCCCAAAATCGTCACTGCAGAGGAAATGCGGATCGAGCGCGATCGCCTGGTATCTCAAGGCAAGGTCCTTGTCTTTACCAATGGATGCTTTGACATTTTGCACTGTGGGCATGTGACTTACCTGACCTTTGCTCGCAATCAAGGAGACGCGCTTGTGGTGGGTGTTAACTCTGACGCCTCGGTCAAACGTAACAAGGGCGAGGACCGTCCGATCAATACACAGGATGATCGAGCTTACGTGTTGGCATCGCTGCGCGCTGTTGACTATGTTGTGATTTTCGATGAACAGGAACCGCGGGACCTGATCGCGCAAATCCTGCCGCAGGTTCTCGTGAAAGGCAAGGATTGGGCTCACTACGTAAGTGGGCGCGACGTCGTGGAAGGCCACGGTGGGCGCGTAGTTCTGGCCGACATGGTTAAAGGACGATCCACCACCAACACCATCGAACGGATTGTTCAGGTATACGGGAAAAAGGGAGCCGCAAACAATGACTAAGTTAATCGTCGTTACGGGCGCAGCTGGCTTTATCGGTCGCAACACCGTGGCCGCATTGAACGCTCGCGGAGCAGACAATCTTTTGTTGGTTGATACGCTTGGCAAGGAAGAGAAGTGGCGCAACCTAGAGGGATTGGCCTTCGAGGACATCCTCAATCCAGAAGAGTTTCTGAAGCGGATCGATTCGACAAGCCAACTCGAAGTGGATGCCGTGATCCATCTGGGAGCATGCAGTTCTACTACTGAGAAAGATGCGGACTTCCTTCTCAGCAACAATTATCACTATACGCGTTCCCTGTGCTCATGGTGCCAGGAACGAAACGCGCGGTTCATTTATGCATCGAGCGCGGCAACCTACGGCGACGGCACGCTGGGTTATTCCGACGATGACAAGGTCACTCCGACTTTGCGGCCTCTGAACATGTACGGATATTCGAAACATATGTTCGATTTGTGGGCCTTGAAGACCGGACTGTTTGACCGTATCGTGGGGCTTAAGTACTTTAATGTTTTCGGCCCATATGAGGACCACAAACACGACATGCGCTCAGTCGTGAATAAGTCGTACGATGATATTTTAAAGAACGGCGAGGTCTTGCTCTTCAAATCGTACCGGGACGGAATCGCGGATGGCGAGCAGAAGCGAGATTTTGTTTATGTCAAGGATGCCGTGAATGTCACACTGCATTTTCTGGAGCATCGGGATGCTGGCGGTCTGTTCAACTGCGGCACAGGGCAAGCTCGTACCTGGAATGATCTGGCGTGGGCCGTCTTTTCCGCGATGAACAGGGAGCCAAACATCCGTTTCATCGAAATGCCTGATTACTTGCGCCTCAAGTATCAGTATTTTACGCAGGCCGATACCTCCAAGTTGCGTAAAGCAGGGTATATCACCCCGTTTACCAGCTTGGAAGATGGTGTCCGGGATTACGTCGCAAACTTTCTCGCGGTTCGTAAAGTGTAGTGCAGGGACCAGCTATAGCATTTCCGGAATTGGTGTAGACCGAAAGCACGAGGCAAAGTGGCTTTTACTTTCCGGGGTCCCCGGCGACAGGTCTTCGTCGCAGGGGTGGAAGTAAAAGCCACCTTTCACTGCTCTCAAAGAGTCTACGTGCATTCCGAAAATGCTCTAACTGGTTGTTATCAGAGAAACACACATTGGAAGGAGCCGCGGCGCCAGGGCACTTGACCAATGGCCTAGAAACGGCTTTGACTTATGCCGGCATGAGTATGTGTACCCGTATATCGCGACTTCCACTAGCAGCTATGCCAGTGGAAGCCGCGATAATTCGCAGTTTCAGTTCAGTCGCTCTGCGGACCCTGCGCTTTCTACGGTCATGGACGGAGGAGCATCCACTAGCTTACTACCCCATTGGGTATTGGGTTTATCCGCCATTTCCAGAATCAATGTCCCCCCATTTGCGATGTCCGAGTGCTGAAACCACGCTCGGTTAAGCGGTTTACCGTTCAACTGAGCCGACTGAATGTACTTGTTGCGCGCAGAAACGTGACTTGCGAGGACAGTGAATTCCTTTCCATTACCTAGTCGGATCGTGCTTTTCATGAAGATCGGACTGCCTATCTCATATACAGGACTGCCAGGGCATACCGGATAGAAGCCGATCGCGCTCAACACATACCACGACGAGGTTGCGCCGCCATCATCGTCTCCTGGAATGCCTAGTGGTCCGTCTCCATACCACACATCCATCACTTGCCGCACGCGCCGTTGCGTCTTCCACGGCTGTCCGGAGAAATCGTAAAGATAGGGAATATGAAAACTGGGCTCATTGCCCTGGGCGTAGAGACCAATCAGGCCGGTGGCATCTGGGAACTGGTCAAGAAAGCGATATTTCGATGTTCCATACTGTTCCACGAATAAGCGGTCAAGCTTTGCGTTGAATGCATCGCGGCCTCCCATTAAGTGGATGAGTCCCGCGACGTCCTGTTGAATATTGAAGGTGTAGAGCCACGAATCGACTTCGGTAAAGTAATCGCGCCCCCCTTGTCCTCCGCCTAACTTTGGATCGAATGGCGCCACCCATTCTCCATTCGCGCTTTTGGGGGCCATAAAGCCGATTGCAGGGTTGAAGACATTCTGGTAGTTATACGCCAGCCTGGTGAAGTAGCCTTCGTCCGAGTTCTTTCCGAGAGCTTTCGCAAGCTGCGCCACACACCAGTCGTCATAGCTGTTCTCAAGTGTTACTGACACTGCCTGGCGGCGTTCCCCGGTCACTTCGGGCACCGTTTCGCTTTCCCCTGTTGCGAGTGCCGGGAAAAATCCCCTCGCAAAGTAGACCCGATCCAGGCTTGTGAGCGGCCCCCGGCTCCAGGGGAGCATGGTTGCCTCCGTGGCGTTCTTGCGCATGGCCGTGTAGGCTTCCTCAACATCGAAATCGCGATAGCCTTTCAGGTAGGTATCGAGAATGAATGCGGCTGCGTGGTGGCCAATCATCACCGCCTGCTCTCCGCCTACCGAAGGAAAGGATGGGAGCCAGCCACTTTGTTCATACATGCGAAGATAGGACCGGATCATGTCCTCCTGCTGTCGGCCATCGAGCAGAAGCTGTAACGGGTGGAGCGAGCGATAGGTATCCCAGAGTCCATCGTCGATGTAGAAGTCATGACCCTGCGCTGCGTGTACGGTGTGGTCGTAACCGCTGAAATATCTGCCATCCTCAGTAATGTCAGTCATACGGCCAAGAGACCGGTAAAGAGCGGTATAGAAGATGGTGCGCTGCCTCTCCGTTCCGCCCACGATCCTGATGCCAGAAAGCGCGTCGTTCCACAGAGCTCGCGTCTGCGCCTTCACACGGTCGAATGTCCAGCCGGGGATTTCCCGTTCCAGATTGTGGCGCGCCTGCTCCGCACTGATGTAGGACAAACCGACGCGAACTTCAATTTGCTCTGCCGAGGCCGTAGCGGCGTCTGTAACAACTCCAATGTCGTCCCCGGTTTGCTTTGCGGCTTGAGATAGATCGTCCTTGTGCCAAGTCTGATATGAATCGAACGGGCGGGAAAACTCCACATAGAAGTACTCTCTCGTTTCATGCGCCGATTCTGCGATCTTTCCAATCGGATCATCAATCCGCTGACTACCCTGTATTATTTTGTTTCCTATCACCGCGAGTTCCGAGCCATTGCCGGCGCTAAGTGCAAGGTGGGCATGAACACTGGCCGGAAACGTAAATCGGTAGTATGCAGCCTGGCGGGTTGCCGTAAACTCCGCTCGAATTCCCCAGGTCTGCAGGTCTGCTTCATAATAATATGGAGTCGCGGTTTCGGAGTCGTGGTCGAAGTCAGAGGCATAGGTCTCCGAGTGCGTACCAGTTGCGCCAACCGAAGCCATCAAGATCGCGGGACCAACGGGAAAGCCATATATCTTATCCGCTAGATAGCGATCCGTGATGCCGGGAGTTGTAATGGGAGCAAGTCGCGCCATGCCATGAGGGCATTGCACATATGGAATGGTTGCGGTGAGCAACTGCCCAATGCCCCCGATATTAGGGGACACATAATCCACAGGTTCTTTCTGCTGTTGAGCCGTAGCAGCAAAGGTGAAACCGATTAGAAAAGCCGAAAAGACCAACGTAACTGCACGCTTCATCACCCATCTCTTTCTATTGTGTGTCTTCCTGCTGGACCACATGCACAAATTCAACGCCTCTTTCGAAGAAGCGTTCCTGCACTATGACAGCGTTACGACAAGGGCAGGACTTATGCTGAACCCTCTCCAGCACCACAGGACTCGGCATATTTGCATGGTACCAGCGGCGGCGATCGAGCGGGGATGCCATCGCCCGGCTGTATGTCATTTCTAGAGAACATTCTGGCAAGAGAGATGGCCTCGCGTCCATTGGGGCCCTTATATAGAGTGTCTCGTGCTCGCAGTGCGAGGGTTGAGCGCCTGATTGGATTCGATTGGGACCGCGGCCTGCGCCTCAAGTGTGGTGTCCGAATGCGCTTCTTCGAATCAGCGGCAGCCACAAGAACTACGGCGCACAAGAATTGCGTCGAGCAGCACCTGCTTGCCGGGTAGGGCATTTCCGGCTTCGATCCGTTCGAGCAAGGTAAGTGCCGCCTGCTCGCCAATCGTGGTGGCCGGTTGCGCAACAACGGTCAGAGGCGTATCTAGGCTGTCTGCAAATGGCACCTCGTCAAAACCGATGAAGGCGATTTGGCCCGGCATGCGCACCCCGCGCACCGCAAGCGCCTCCACTACCTTGATAGAAGACAACTCGCTGAGACTGAAGATGGCGGTGGGCGGATTTTCCATGTGAAGCCATTCATCCACCTGGGTGTCGATCGCCTCCGGTCCGGGCACTGCGAGACATTCGGGAAGAGCAGCTTCATTCATCGCATCGCGGTAACCTTGCATGCGCTCGCAGATGGAGTACAGGTGGCGGTCGACGCCAATGCACGCAATGCGTTTGTGACCATGCTCGATCAGATGCCGCACGGCCGTGTACGCGGCTTGCCGGTTCTTCACTAGGACGGCGCCGGCGTTTTCATCGCCCAGCGGCTGATCGAAGAACACCACGGGCTTGGAAGCTAGTTTTGGGGAAACGAAGTGTGGAGCGGAACTGTCCGCAGGCACAACCAGGAAACCGTCAATCTGCCGTTGGATGAGATATTCGATCTCTTCTTTTTCGGTCGCGCTGTCTCCGTCGGTAATGATAAGCACCGACATATAGCGATGCTCGCGAAGGACGCGCTGCATTGCCCGGATGCAGCCAATCATAAACGGGCTGCCAATGTCCGGCACCACGATGGCAACGACGTGGCTTTGCCTGACCCTAAGACTACGGGCTATTTCGTTGGGATAATATCCCAGGCTCTCAGCCGCTGTGCGGACGCGCGCCAGTGTCTCCTTGCGGACATGACCGACTCCGCTGAGTGCACGGGAAGCGGTTCCCATGCCTACCCCGGCGAGGCGTGCCACATGCGTAAGCTTTGGTCTGGTACTTGACGAACTCGGCGCCATAAAGTTGCTTCCTTCCACCCGGTACCTCAACCAGAGGGAATGAAAACAGTCTCTTCAGAATCGCTGTGTGCTATACAAAACGCCGGAAGGAAGATGACCTTCCTTCCGGCGCTCTGTGGTTATTTGCCGGTTCCTAGAATACGATTCTTATCGAACCCTGCATGTGACGTTCGGTGTTGGCAACGCCGGTGGCAGTGCCGTAACCTGCCTCGCCGTAGTTGCTGTTGTAGCCTCCTACTCCGGCTACGTTGAATGCGTTGAGTGCTTCCATGCGGAACTGCACATAGCGGGTTTCGCCATGGCCTGGCCAGAACGGAAAGGCCTTCATCATGGACAGGTTGGTTGTGAAGTCACCGGGATCCCTGATCCAGGATTCTGTCGGAGGCATCGTGCCATAGACAAAGGGTTCGGCCGTCTGAACTGCGGCGGTGTTGAAGACCGGTGCCGTAGTCACAGGTAAAACCTGGCCTGGCCCCACGAGAACAGACTTGGCCCCGCGGAAGTACTGGCTTTGGAGGTTGGCGCAGTTCGTAAATACGCAACTGGTGAAGATCTGCTCAACCCGGATTCCGTTGTTGTTATTGACCGTTACACTCTGAGTCATATCGATAGGACGGCCGGAGTTGTAACCGGTTGTGCCGGCAACCTCCCATCCGCCAACAATACCGTTCAGGATGGCTCCGCCGACTCCCTCGGGGTTACCAAGGAATTGGCGTCCCTTTCCAAACGGGAACTGGTAGAGGTAGAAGATGTTGAACCGATACTTCTCATCCAGCGGGCTGATGCTACGGGTGATGGGGATCTGATCCACGCTCTGCAACCGGTGGGAGCCTACGCCGCCCGTACCGATGCCGCCGCTTAGACCGGTTTCCTCAGGACCGCCTACATCGTCCAACAACTTGCCGTATTGGAAGTTGGCAAGGAGCTGATAGCCATGGCTGAGCCGCTTTTCCGCTCTCAGGGTCAGGCTCTGGAAGTTCGCCGTGCCCCAGTTACGGCCATAATCTGTAACCGGTCCAAAGTACGGCATCGGATACTCGAGCATGGCGAGCGGCTGGGTTGGGCCGGTATAGCTGCCCTGATTGGTTTGTCCACCGCAACCGGTGGGGCAACTGGCGGTGGCGCCAGGCACCCAATTGGGCGACGGGACGCCTTGCGTAGAGTACAGGTTCTCATTCTGCGGCACAAAGAGCTGCTTGGGGAATTCGCTCACCATGAACAGCCCTTCCAGGCTATGGCTTACGTTCCCGGTATAGTTGGCCTCAAGCAGGAACTGATGCGGCAACTCGCGCTGGATGCCCAGGTTGATGTCGTACTCATGGGGCATGTGCAAGGTGTTCGATACGCCGGAACCTTCACTGCCAGTCTCCTGGTAGTTTGCCACCGTCGGATCGAGTGAGAACGTGGTGATCTGGCTCGGGAAATACGGATTCTGCCAGTTGGCTGTGGAGGGATCTACGCCGTAATCGTTCTGGTGCCACGAGTTTCCGGCGCCGCTCGACGTTCCCACATAGGACGACGGGAGGAAGGCGCTGGCATCGCCCGTGGTGGGCAGGTACATGATGCCGGCAAAGCCGCGCAGAACCGTCTTTTCGTCCAGTTTGTAGGCGAAGCCAAGCCGCGGAGCGAACTGCGCGGGGTGATAGCCGGTTGCAAAGCGCGAAGGATGCGACGGCGTGCCCGGGATTTCAAGCGTTCCGTTGGGGAATAAGCCAGTCTGGGCCCACTGGGGTTCCACGACATTTGCGGCTTGAGCTGTTGTCAAGCCCGCAGCGGCCAGAGCCGTTTGCCAGTTGTAACCGGAAACGACGCTGAACTGAGAAGCAGGCTTGCCATTGTCCCAGATGTAAATCTTGTTGTGGCGTTCCGTTGTGGGAGACTGCATATCCCAGCGGAATCCGAGGGAGAGCGTAAGTTTCCGCGAGAACTTGTAGCTGTCTTGAATGTAGGCACCATAGTAGTTCTGCTGCAGATTGCGGTTGAAGAAGGAAGTGGTGTCCATCCAGTCGTTCAAGCCCAGCAGGTAGGACCCCATGCCCGTCAGATCGCTGAAGTCGGAGCCGTATCCGGCATCGTAACCGTATTCGGTCATCGGGTCGCCGATGAAGATGGCGAGCCCGCTACCGGATTGGTACGTGTCGTCATAGTACTTGCGGGTTTCGGCACCATACTGCAACGTGTGCTTTGAAAGGACCTTGGTGAAGGAGCCGCCGAGCGTACCGGCCGTGGAATTCGACAGGTCGTTCGAGGCCGAGTTGCTGAACGGGCAATTGTACGGGCAGGTGTTGCCGTACTCGAAGTTCACGGGCATGTAAGGCTCGTTGCCGTTCAGAAGTCCATTGGTTACCGAGTCCAATCCCCAGCCGAGGGAGCTCGCCCCAGCACCCAGCGCGGAGCCGGATGAATATGGGTTGTAGAAGCCGCCCGCGGTAACCGACAGGGTCAGGGTGGGATTGAACACATAGCTGTAGTTCAGAGTGAGCGCCCATCCGCCAGGATCCGAGGCGCTTGTGGCAGGAATCTGCGGACCGCCCCATTGGGTCTGGCCATTGGACCAATTGCTGTGTGTGAATCGGCCATAGATTTTGCTCTTGTCAGAGAATGCCTGATCGATTCTGACCGAGTAGGACGTCGAGTTGGAAATGTTGTTCTGTGTGCCTTGATAGTTGGCATTATCGCTGTAGCCCGCGGTCGGGGTGCGATTCGGCTCGGGAATGAGCTTCATGGCCGCCACGGACGGACCACCGTAAGTGGTGATCAAGCCTGAGGGAACATGCATGCCATCGCCGCCAAGGGGGTTGTACTTCTGGTATTCATTACCGCCGGGATTTCCGGCATACCCAGTGTTTGGAGCAACATTCTGAACCGGCTCCGCCGAGCAGTAGCTGGGATCGTAGCATGGTTCCCACATCGACGGCTTATAGACAGTGCCGTTGTCGGTCAGGTACTCGCCGCTAAGGTCGCCGCTACGCTCCGTGTCGGTTGGGTATTGGCTGATGACGAGCGAACCGGCCTGGGCGAAGCGGACGGTCTCATACGTGCCGTACCAGAACGTCTTGTTCTTGCCGTTATAGACATGGGGCAGGTAAACCGGACCGCCGCCCGCGGCTCCGCTGTCGTACTGGTGGAAGGGTGTCTTCGTGCCGCCAGCGGCCTTCTGGTACCATCCGCTGTCGTTCAGGAAGGCGTCCTGATAATAGGTGTAGAGCTGTCCGTGAAGGTCGTTGGTGCCGGCCTTCGTGGCCACGGTCACGGCGCCGCCGGAAACTCTGCCCACATCGGCTGTGAGTCCGTTGGTCATGACCTTGAATTCCTGGACATCGTCGATGCCGGGAGTTTCGCTGTTTACAGTATGGCCCTGGCCGACGACCACGGAGACGCCATCCACGAGGTAGTCGATGCCGGCAGTACGTCCGCCGTTGATGGTGGTGTCGTTTCCGCCACCGGCCTCAGCGCCGCTGCCCTGTACGTTACCGGAGAGTGTGATCAGTTGCAGCGCATCGCGATTCAACTGCGGAAGATCCTGAATCATCTGATACGTAACAACTTCGCCTGTCTGTACATCCTCGGTTTGAAGAAGAGGACTCTCAGCCGTTACTGAAACCGTTTCAGCAACGCTGCCGAGCGCCAGTTTGAGGTCAACGGCCAAGTGGTCCTCTACCTGCAGGAGAATGCCAAGACGAACCAGCTTTTTGAAGCCCTTGGCTTGTGCCTGGAGGATGTACGGCCCCGGCTGAAGATCATTCAGCTGGTAGTATCCGGCAGAGTTCGTGACCGTGTCTGTATGCGACTGGGTTTCTGTGTCGATGGCGACCACCGATGCGCCCGGGACAACCGCTCCCGTTGGATCGGTGACCAACCCCGTGATGGTGGCCAAGGGAGTTTGTCCCCAGACCGTCATGCTGCTAAACGCCAAGGCGATGACAACGAGTGCCAGCCATATGGCGTGTGGCGAAAAGCATGCTGCTCCTCGCGCGTACTTCGGTTGTGTCATGGTGCCTCCAATGAACTGCTATGAATCACTTCCATTCGTTGTGATCTTTTCTGATGGACTTGATTCGCGCCGAACTATATTCCCTGGCATGCCTTTTGTCAAGGGGAAAGACGGGCTGCCAAGGCAGCACGGTGCGTGCGCTCATGGCATGCGCTGCAGGCAAGTCTGGGGAGGGCGAGAAACAAGTGCGTAACATATTGATAATGAATACGATATGATCTCAGAAGACAGAGGAGAAAATGGCGCCTGACAAGCCTGCAAATTCTCAATGAGATTCCGCCCGCGATCTGGCCGCATGCCTGCCCAGTCGCGACCATCCCGGAGACGGTCGTCTGGCTCATTCCCGGGAGTGCCTACAGTGCAGCTGCCGTGAGGCGCTTTTTTGCTTCCGATGCAGGAGGATCCAGATCATCCCAGAAGCGTGCTCCAAATCGTGCATCTTGGTGACTGCATGGAGAATTTTCTGTCCAGAATGTGTGGCTAAAATTCATCTTTGGCTGCCACGTTGCTCGAATCTCGTCCGGAAGCTGGCCTTGCACGAAGATTCATTAGGGGGAAAGTTTTATCTGTGAATGAAGCCGCATTGACAGGATGACGGGAGTTGCAGACGCTTGCTCGCATGGCGGGGGTTATTCGCTCTTGAAACTTTGAATTTGGCGTCAGCGGTCCAGAATCTTCTCAACGGAGACGGCATCTACGCGAAGAGGCACTCTACGCCATTGTCAGTGAGCACCTGCTGAAATTCGGAGGCAATTTCAGCGTCGGTAACGACCTGATCGACGTCGCTGAGGTTGGCGACGTGGATCATGGCGTCGTGGCCGAACTTGGAGTGGTCACTAACGACGACGACCTTATGGGCGGCGCGGATCATGGCCCGAAACGATTCGACAATCAGACTGTTGGAATCGCTTATGCCAGCGGAGGTGATGCCGCGGATGCCGACGATCAAGATGTCCGCGCGGACGCTGTTCAACATTTTCTCGCAGATGGGACCGAGCTCAACGCCCAACCTGGGGAAGAGGTAGCCGCCGGTGAGTGTGACCTCAACTTGCTTGCTGTCCCAGAAAACCTGGGCGACAGGAATTGAGTTGGTTACAATCTGAATCGATTTGTCCTGCAAATTCTTTGCCACTTCGACCACGGTTGATCCGCCCCCCAGCAGGACGGTCTGACCGTCTTTGACAAGAGAGGCAGCCATCTTCCCAATACGGCTCTTTTCCACATGGGAACTCACGGACAGTTGGCCAAAGTCCATGGCTTCGTCCCGAGTCTGAAGTGAAATGGCACCACCATGAACTCTTCGCAGCACTCCCTTTTCTTCCAGTTCAATCAGATCTCGGCGAATGCTGGACTTTGAAGCTTCAAACTTCGAGCACAGTTCTTCAAAGCCCACAAATTCCTGCCTTGAAAAGAGTTCCTGGATTTTTCGGGTGCGGAGCGTCTGATGCATTCTCGTGATAATACCAAACGGCCGATGTTAAGTAAACCGATTTTTCTCCATAGACTCTGCACTATTTAGAGCGTATCATTTCAAACACGTTCATGTGGAATCAAACGAAACCTTAGAATCAACGGTCATTGCAACCATGATGCGCAAAACCATTCGGATTGCTTTGCCGCGCGCGATCTTACGCATATGGAAATTACAGAGCACTTGCGTGTTTATGCGCTGATCTTCTGGATGGGAATTGCAGTCGCCTTCGCAAAGCTGAGCTTGGGTGGACGGGAATCGTGGCACCGCTCGAAGCGGCAGCAAACTCCGCATAACCGCGACTCGAAACCACTGTGGCAATTCTCTGTAAATCGGGCGTGCCATCTCCAGCGAGCGACCTCCTCTTCGCGCAAGTTGACGCTCGTTTCCAGATAAGTCAAGCGCGCCCTCATTGCGATGAGACCCTGTCCGGAAGATAAATAGCCGCAAGAGTGACGACGATCTCCTTCGCTGCTTCTTGCTCAGTGACGGCGGTATTCGGGACCAGCGGAGAACTCATCGGTAAGCTGTGACGAGTCAAGCTGATCCGGCAGCATTTGATCAGCGACACAAATCTGTGTGACGCAGGTCTCCGTTGACCAGGCTGTGCGGGCTTAGCATTGAATACAACTGTTGTGTTGCGCTTCCCTGATTGACTGCCAGGCCGACCGCAACGCGCATCCATTCCATACGCAGCGAAGGAACGGGTATGAAAAGCGCCGTTGAAGCATTGAAGACACGGAGAAGTATTCGCACGTACACATCCCAGGCCGTGGACCGAAAGATTATCGAGGAAATCATTGACTGCGCTCGCCTGGCTCCCACAGCGATGAACGATCAGCCGTGGGACTTTGTTGTCATCACCGGCAAGAACGACCTCGGCCGCATTCCGGTGATGCTGGGGCATGCGGAATTCATCGCCAACGCCGCCTTCTGCGTGCTGGTGTTGGCACGCGAAACGGGCTGCGCCATAGAAGACTGTTGTGCCGCCACAGAAAACCTGCTCGTCGCCGCCGAGGCGTATGGACTGGGCGCCTGCTGGGTAGCCGGCGCGAAACAGGCTTACGCGCCAGTGGTGGCCAAAGCCTTCGGGGCACCAGAGAGCCACAATCTCATCAGTATTGTCTCTGTGGGCTATCCTGCGGAGGCGCCGGCGATCGAGAAGCGCGCATTGGCTGAAGTCTTGCACTGGGAGCGGTTCTCCAGTTGACGTAGAGTTTCTGGCATCGTTATAAGTCTACGAGCATTCCGGAGCTGGGGTATTTACTCAACCTGCCCCAAGCGGTAGTGTATTTCCGTGGAAGATTATCCTCGAACGTTGCTGGAACTGGAGCGGCGGTTTTCGACCGAGGCGGCTTGCCGGTCCTATTTTTTCTCTGCGCTGGCCGGAGGGGTTTGTCTGTCCGCGGTGCGCCGTGCGTGAGGCATGGGGTATGGAGCGGGGACTTTGACTCTGCCAGGACTGCCGCTCGCAGGCCTCGGTAACGGCTGGGACGGTCTTCCAGGACTGCCGCGTGCCGTTGATGCTCTGGTTCCGCGCCATCTGGTATGGGACCCAGGTGTGAGAGTCCGGCCATACCTGTGCTGCAATCGCGCGAGATTCAGGTCTTACGAAGGCCAGGGGCGTAATCACGTATGACCGTCTGCTGGCGCCGGCGTTGCGACGCGCCGTTTTTTCGGTTTCGGATTGCGCCTGGACTCCACCGCAGGAGACGCAACCGAGTGGCGAAGCTTCAGCGATGTTTCCAGAACAATATGCTTTGCGGGACCTTTATCGCCTTCCAGACGATCAAGCAGAATGCGAGCAGCTGTTGTGCCAAGTTGGTATCCCGACTGCGAAACAGACGAAAGCGAAGGATCGGTTGTTTCGGCGAGATCCAGATCGTCGAAGCCCATCAGCGAAATATCTTCCGGGCAACGAAGGCCTGCCTCGCGGATGGCCAGCAGTGCTCCAAGCGCGATCATGTCATTCCCTGCGAAGATCGCCGTGGGACGGGGAATCAGCCGTAGCAGAATCAGGGTCTTTGAGTGGCCTCCCTGCTTGTCGAAGGTTGTTTCTTGGACATACTCCGGCGCCAGGTGCAGCTTGGCCTCGCGCATGGCACGCTTGAAACCATTCAGGCGCTCTCTGGCATTCGTCAGATGCAGCGGACCCGTGATTGTGGCAAGTTTTGTGTGCCCCATCTGAAGCAGACTACGGGTTGCGTTGCAGGCGCCCGCTTCATTATCGGCAGTCACGCTATCGCCGCTCCAGTTCTTTGGAAGGCGGTCAATGCAGACTACCCCCGTGCCCGCTCGGCGGTACGATTCCGCCTGTGCCGTAAGGTCGCTGAAATTGGACGGGATTACGATGAGACCGGCCGGGAGATAAGTGCGCAGCTCATTAAGGTGAACCAGTTCCTTGGAATGGTCGTTGTCAGTGTTGCAGAGGATCAGACGATAGCCATTCGAGAAGGCCACGTCTTCCGCGCCGCGAACAACCGCCGGGAAGAAGGGGTTCGTGATATCCGGGATGATCATCCCAATCATGTTGGTCTTGTCTCGTCGTAGGCCACGCGCAAGTTGACTTGGTTGATAGCCGGCAGCTTGGACAGCTTCAAGCACGCGCTTTCTCATGGGCTCTCGAACGCCCGCTGAGTCGTTAAGCACGTGCGACACCGTGCCAAGAGAGACGCGGGCCATCTTGGCAATCTGCTTCATGTTGGCCATGGCATCTATTCCTTGAGTGTCAAAACTGTCGGACGAGAGACTATTCTCGTGCGGATTCTCCCAAAATATACTGATTATTGAAACATTTCAAGAGCGTGTTGCAGATACAGGTTGCGGGTTGAGTGCGCGGCAAGAGCAATTGCCAGGCCATGCAAATGGCTTCCAGCCGCATGGCGCGACGGAACGGCATCCATGACGACTACCACTGGTCTCAACATGACCCGAGACCGCAGACCCACATCAAACCCTAGTCACATGGCCCAGCGCTGATCGTGCAACTCCGCCGTATAGCCTCATCAGCATTTTCATCCACTACCCCGCTGACGGCGGACGTGCTCCAACTTTCTGCTTCAGCTGACTCACGGGTTCCATACGCCCGGGTTTTCCATTCGGCCTGGGCCGGCACCCTCCAATCCATTCATTTTTAGCCCACTAGAGTCGCAGCACGGCAGGAACCTGGATTCAGGACATCGGTATCCAATGTGGCCGTTAAAAACTCGCGGCCATCTTCCAACTCATCTCTTCGCGTCTCAATGACTTTGCGGTTTGGGGGCTCAAACGGTACGCGCCGAGGAGAAGAATAGCCCCAATCTTCATCTCAAAAAATCATCTTGACAGATCAATGAATTCGATATTAGGATTTCGCCGTCAGCGTTTGAAAGGTTTCAAAATTCTCTCACACTTCTCTCACCGAGGCCTGCCATGACTCGACGCATCCTGCTCTCAGTGGTTTCGCTATTCCTGCTCCTCGTGTCCGCCAGTTCGTGGGCGCAGTTTGCGCAACGCGGCGGTCTCGAGGGCACTGTCTTCGACCCTTCCGGCGCCGTTGTTCCCCGAGCTCAAATCACATTGCTCGACATCGCGCAGAATCAGAGCCGTCAAATCAAAGCCGATGCAGTTGGCCACTTCGAGTTCGATAACCTTGCGGCCGGCCAGTATCAGCTCACGGCAGCCTTGGAAGGATTCCGTACGGAAAAATCCGAACCCATCGCAGTCAACATCGGAACCGTCGCCCACTACGATTTCAAGTTACACGCAGGCTCTGTGCAGGAATCCGTAACAGTGACGGACGAAGTGGGCGGCCTGGAGACAGACAAGATAAGCATAGATACCAACATAACAACGCAGCAGTTCGAAGATTTGCCTTTGAACGGGCGCAACTTTACCTCCGTCGCAGCCCTGGCGCCAGGAGTATCTACCTATCCACAGGCCAACATCAATCCGGGAGGAACCTACGCGGTGGGGGCGATGTTTGCCATGGGTGGAACGGAGTTTACTGCCGGTGGCGCGTTTCAGGGTTCGCGCGACAGCGGCTTCTACGTCAACGGCGTCAACATCAATGACAATTACGAAAGCAGCATCAGCTTTGAGCCCTCGGCCGAAGCTCTTGGAACGGGAACGGTTCAAGTGTCCGATTTCTCCGCCGCCATTGGTCATGACATCGCCGCATTGACAATGCAAACCAAGGGAGGTTCGAGCCTGTTCCATGGCGAGGCCTTCGAGTTCATGGAGAATAACGATCTGAACGCAGTTAACCCCTGGGTCAACGCTAACGAGATCATTACTGGCACCCCTGCCATCAAGCCGATCTTGCACCGCAACCAATTTGGAGGTAACCTGAGTGGACCGATATACATTCCTAAGCTGCTTCCAGGATTGAAGAAGAGGCTCTTCTTCTTCGCAAATTATGAAAACTTCATCGAGCACGACGGGGATCAACTGATAACTGCTTCGGTACCTTCCGCCGCTGAGCTTACGGGAAACTTCTGTGAGCTGCTATACCTCAGCGACTGCGCTAATGGCGATTACAGCAGCCCCAACCCCAACCCCATTCAACTGTATAACCCCTTCTATACCACGTATGACGAGAGCGGGACCAGTTCACGGCCGCCCATTCCGAACAATCGCCTCGACCAGGCGACGCGGTCTGATGGATCGCCGCTGGTCGACACCGGGGCCCTGGCGATTCAGAAAGCGCTTTGGCCCTCACCAAACGTTCCCAATACGCCCAGTAACGAGGTGAACTACACTGCCTATCAGGCTCCCGGAATCTCCAACTATCACATCGATACTCGTTTTGACGCCAGAATTACTGACAAGGACTCCATCTTTGTAACTTGGTCGAAATCGTATGGATTGTCCACTCTTGCGGGCGGCATTCCCCCAAACGAACTGTATAACTTTCCCACCCAGGACCAGGCCTACCTGGTGACGGCGAACTACGTCCATATATTCACGCCGCGCTTGACGAATGAGCTCATCTTTGGGAACGGCGACGGAGCCTTGGTGACACTATCGTCCAGTCAATTTGGCTGGTACAACAGCAGCAGTAATCCGTTGAATACGCTATTTCAGAACACCGGAACCGGCATAACGAAAGGCGTGTTTGCGGTGAACGCTGCCGGCTACGCCGTCGCGGGTCCCGGCGAGGTATTCCGCGCCGAAAATGAGTCCTACCAAATTTCCGATAACCTCGACTGGGTGCTGGGCAGGCACACGTTAACCGTCGGCATGAACTACTTCCGCAAGAGCGAAATCGACTGGGACATCCAGCGAAACGCTTATTTTCAAGGCTTCAGCACTAGCGGCGGCGATCTCGGCTATGTAGGCGGCGACGGCATGGCCGACCTCGAGATGGGCGTTCCCTCGAATATGTGGGTACGCTATACCATCAATGGTGGAGACGCCACATCGCCGGACTACAACATTATCTTTCCCTCCTGGGGCATGTATGTGAATGACAAGTTCCGCATGACTCCAAAGCTCACCGTCTCAGCGGGATTGCGTTATGAGTTAAGCATCCCGGACTATACGCCCAATCCGTCTATCGCTCCCTGCTGCGCCATCTATACCCCGACCGCAGATGGCGGCATCCTTGAGTATCCGGGTATCGCTGCGGGGCTGCCGGTGCACTATTTGAAAACCCCCAAGTTAGACTTTGCTCCCCGTCTCAGTATTGCCTATAGTCCCAGTCCGCAAAGGGTAATCCGCGTCGGTTATGGCATCTTCTATGACACAGGCGCCAGCCAGATATCCAACAACGTAGGCAATGCGATTTATGGAACTTCAGCCGCTGTCAATTACAACGTAAACAACGCCACTTTGGGCGACCCCGTCGACACCCCGGCCCTGACTCTTGGTAGTATCTTTCCTGCTCCTTTGAGTACGACTCTGGGATCGTTTCCTGTCTCGACAGGCACGGGAGAAGGATACGAGGGCGATGGTTATTTGACCGCGGTCACCTACTACGACCAGAAGTCGACGCCGCTGCCCTACTATCAGCGCATGATGCTCGACTTACAGCAACAGGTGGGAGCCCACGATGTCTTCACCCTATCCTACTCGGGAGCACAGGGCCGGAAAGGACAGAACGAAACAAATATCAACCTGCCCCCTTATCAAACGGGATGGACATACGGCGGGGGCGTTGGAGACCCCACGTACAACGCGGCGCGTCCTAACAGCGTCGGCAGGTTTAGCGACATTTACGTGATAAGACCTAGAGTCAACTCCTTTTACAACGCGGCCATTATTCAGTACCGGCACGATTTCAGCAAGGGGTTTCAGGCTACAAGCAACTATACGTGGGGCAAGACGGTTTCCGATTATCCCTGGGTCAACACTCTGGGAAATAACGGCACCTCGGGTGGCGGCACCGGTGGACTTCAATACCCGAATCTTTACGACCGCGGCGAAAGCAACCAGTCCCATCGACACCGCTTTGTTTACAGCGGAATATGGAGTCCAACCTATGGCAAGAGCTGGCCGCAATGGGCAAAGCAGCCCCTGACCGGTTGGCGCATTACTGGGATTGGAACGCTGGAATCGGGCGATGCGCTCACGGTGTATAACGGCGGCCCTAGCACACCCTGTCCCGGCAGCGACGCCGGCACCAGCATCTGTCCCACTGGCTATGGCTCAAGCGCGCAGGACGGCGCCGGCTTTGATGAACTGAATGTTTCAGGCAATCCGAACATCGGTCACGGAAACAAAGGTTTTTCGCGACAGTTCGATACATCAAAGTTCTCGGTCCCGGCAATGAATGTTCGTGGAAACTCAGGCTTGGGAACAGTAAGAGGTCCCGGGCAGAACAATGTGGATTTGTCGGTTGCAAAAACATTCACTCTGTACGAGCGCCTTCACCTGGAGTTGCGAGGAGATGCTTTCAACGCTTTCAACCACACGCAGTGGACTGGCGTAAATACGACCTACCCGACCGGAAGTACGCAATACCCCTTTGGACAGGTCAATGGGGCTAGGGAGGCCCGCATCGGGCAAGTGGCGGCCAAGCTGGTCTTCTAGCCTGTTCGACTGGGCCCATCTTCCATAGCCTTTGCTGTTGGCGTTTTTCTCAGCCTCTTTGAGGAAATCGTCACTTGACAGCGGCGAGTGGCGGCTTTTGTACCCTTCAAAGCGTGAGAGACATGAAAGCGGGCTGGCTCATCGCGCTTGTTGCAACTGCCCGGGAGTTTGCGCATGTATCAGCCGGAGATGTACGGAATCGCTCTGTCGTTCATGATCCTCAGCATGTTGTGCTGGGGATCGTGGGCAAACACCCTGAAGCTGTGCCCAAGATACAGATTTCAATTGTTCTACTGGGACTACGTTATCGGCCTGATCGCCGGAGCAGTCGTCTGGGGTTCGACCTTAGGGAGTTTTGGCAGCGCCGGCAGAGCATTCTACGCAGACATCACCCACGCCGGCTTGCATCCTATCCTGATGGCGGTCATTGGCGGGGTGATCTTCAACATAGCCAACCTGCTGCTTGTGGCTGCCATCGATATCGCCGGGCTGGCGGTTGCATTTCCCATCGGCATTGGGCTAGCGCTCGTGGTGGGCGCGGTTGGCAGCTACCTGATTTCACCCAAGGGCAATCCGTTGCTGCTGTTCGGTGGGATTGCGCTCGTGGTTGCGGCGATTGTGTTGGACGCGATCGCATACCGGTCACGCGAAGCAAGCCGCCCTGCGATGAGCCGGCGAGGCATAGTCATCAGTCTGATTGCCGGCATGCTGATGGGATGCTTTTACCCATTCGTTTCAAAGGCAATGACGGACGAAAGCGCCCCGGGACCATACGCTGCACTCCTGTTTTTTGTACTTGGCGTAGCTGCTTGCTCCATCCCGGTGAATTATCTTTTGATGCGCATGCCCCTCGACGGACGTGAGCCCGCTTCCATGAGCGGGTACTGGCAGGCGCAGGGGAGCTGGCACCTATGGGGCATTCTGGGCGGTGCCATCTGGTGTACCGGCGCCATGATGAATTTTGTGGCGTCGCAGGCGCACATCGTCGGACCCGCCGTTTCCTATTCGATCGGCCAAGGCGCCACTATGATTTCAGCGTGCTGGGGTGTCTTTATCTGGAAGGAATTTGCGGCGGCGCCATCCCGCTCCAAGGCTGCTCTGGCGTGGATGTTTGTTTTCTTCTTATGCGGACTGACAGCGATCGCTATTGCGCCACTTGTTTCTTAGCATATTCAGCATTTTGTAGTGTCCTTCAGGAGAATCACTTTGTTCGTGCAGAAGCCAATTGTTGTGGTGGGCAGCATCAACACTGATCTGGTTGCGGTCACCAAGAGAATTCCCGCCGTGGGCGAGACCGTAATAGGAACCGACTTCCAGATTCATCCTGGCGGTAAGGGAGCAAACCAGGCTGTCGCTGTCGCCCGGCTCGGTTATCCAGTGCGGCTGATTGGACGCCTGGGCAGCGATCCATTCGGAGCGCAACTGAGGATGCATCTTGAGAGCACCGGCGTGGACGTTGCAGGCGTTGCGAAAAACGATGGAACCTCGGGGGTTGCGGTCATCGTGGTTTCCAGTGAGGGAGAAAACAGCATCGTCGTCACGCCGGGTGCGAACTCAAAGGTAACTCCTCAGGACTTAGAGACGAACATCGAGATCATTCGGCAGGCAGGGATTGTTCTCGCGCAACTTGAGATCCCGCTCGAAACGGTTGAATATCTGGCCTCGCTATGCGCGCGAGAAGGCGTGCCTCTGATGCTTGATCCGGCCCCTGCAAGAGACCTGCCGCAAAGTATTTTCAAGCACATTGAATGGTTTACGCCGAACCAAACTGAGGCTGCTTTCTTTGCTGGCGGTGAGAGAAGCGACGTAGAAAAGATGGCTCCTGCCGAAATGGCAGGATTGATCCTGAGCAAGGGAAGCCGTGGCGTTGTACTGAAAATGGGCGCGCAGGGTGCTTATTTCGCGTCGCAGGAATGTCTTGGAGAGTCACTTCCCGCATTTCATGTCAGGGCGATCGACACGACCGCTGCCGGAGATGCGTTCAATGGCGGTTTTGCAACCGGGCTCATGCTCGGAAGGTCCCCCATCGAGAGTGCATACTTCGCTGCCGCCGTCGCCGCCATATCGGTAACACGGATTGGAGCGCAGCCTTCGATGCCCAATTTGGCTGAAGTGGAAGAATTCATGGAGAACAATGCGCCAAGGAACGCATGCAAATGACTAGGACCTCCATGCGATACATCGCTGGACTGTGTGTCCTAGGAGTGGTCATCGCGGGTCCGCCGGTCCTGTATTCTCAGTCGGCAGCGCAGGGCCATCATCCAAGTCAGGCGCCACATTCGGCCCTTCCCTGGTATGTAACCTCGGCCGCGATTCATCGAGTCACGTTGAAACCGAACACCAGGTTTTGGAGATACGAACATCTATCTCTGAATGCGCCGGAGGCTGCATCTCAGTTGCGCGCCTGGAAAGATGAAGGAATCGATGCCATTGAGATTTTCGCTCCGGAAGAGGGCGGGAATAGTTATGGAGGTCTGGACGCAAAGAATCGGTTCGCGCTCGATCCTGGCCTCGGCTCGATCGACGACTTCCGCCGCTTAGTGCGACAGGCTCACGCCATGCACATGGCCGTCGTCACCTTCCAGAACCTTGGCTATGCGGCTCTCGAAGCGCCCCAGTTCAGGCAGGCGGAAGAGGATGTGCGCGTTGGACGCACGACACGGGAAAGCCAGTTCTTCTACTGGAGCGACCACGCAGACTCGCCGCCCCCAGCCACGGGAAACAGCTATTTTCTCATTCGCCCATCCTTGCCGGGCTATGACGCCAGCAAAACTGAGTTCTGGCAATGGAGCGAACGTGCGGAACGCTATTATTGGACGCGCTGGGCGGGCAAGGATGCAAACGGAGAAACAACACATCTCCCTCAATACAACTGGTCGTCACCGGCGTGGCCCCAGGAAGCAGCCAAAGTAGTTGACTTCTGGATGAAGACCGGGCTCGATGGAATGGTTGTTGACGCGGTGAACTGGTACGCCGGATTCAACTGGAAGAAGAATGCGGCGCTCATTGCGGCTATTCGCCGGCATCCTGGGTTTAAGTTGATCCTGCCAGAAGGAGGGGGAGCCTTCCATACGGATGATCCAACTGGTTGGATTCATGACGGAGCATGGACTGCTTTGTACGACTATGGACTCGATATCTGGTGGGAGAAAGAGAGTAGGCCAATGCTCGAAAGCATCAACGCCGAGGATCCTGCCATCTTCGAGCAGGCCTTAAGGAACTACCATGACCGCGTGGTCGCGGCGGGTGGGATACTCATTCAGCCAGTCCTCGATTTCAAGGATCCAGGAAAGCAGCGTCTGGCAGAGGGACTGCTAGCAACGTCCGGCGATTTACCGTGCTATTGTAGCTCCGGCCAATCCATCCTTCGCCCCGCGCCGGGCATTTCAGATCTTCTTAAGCTCAAGACACATCACCCAGCGCTCTACCAGAACAGCCTGCGGCAGCGTATTGCGACGAACCATGACAAGACCCTCTACGCCACCTTGCGCTATGCGGCGGATAAGTCAGAGCGAATTCTGGTTATCTTCAACTTTTCCTCTCAGCCGATAGCCGCAGAGACAGACACCGAAGCGATCAATGGAAGCCGATACCTGGATCTTGAATCCGGAGAAACGGCGGATGTCAGCCACAGGACACTGGAATTCGAACTGACCGCATACGGCCATCGAATCTTCCGCGTAGACCCATAGGTATACGAACTTGCCCCCACGAAAGGACCTTATGAAAGCGTTCACTTCAGCCATCCAGAGAGCTGCAGGTCTCTCAGTTCTCGCGGCCGTCTTTGCGGCACCCTTATATGCGCAGGACACCCACTACGCCCCAAAAGGGCAGCAGATACCGCCACCCGCATGCTTTACGATGCGTGGTGCGTGGGAGGGGGGATACATTCCCTGCACCACATCCAGCCATAAGGAATGGTTGGCTGATATATTGCACTGGCGCGCTGAACGTCGAATCCGTATTGGTTACGATCCAGCCCGGTATGAGCTGCCCGCGCTCAAGTGGACGCAGTCCAGCTTCATGCAACCTCAGATGATGGTGCATGACCGGTACTTCTACGATCCCGTGGCCGGCAAGTACACGGTTGACCGGTATCTGGACGACCTGGACATGCGGTACGGAGGAATCGATGCCGTACTGATCTGGGCGACATATCCGAACATGGGAATCGACGATCGCAATCAGCAGGACATGGTGCGTTCGATGCCTGGCGGGGTAGAAGGCCTCAGGCAAATGGTTGCAGATTTTCATCGTCACGGCGTTCGAGTTCTGTTTCCCATGATGATGTGGGACCAAGGAACGAGAGATCCGGAGACTTCCTGGCCCGATGCAATCGCCCAGTTCATGAAGCAGATCGACGCCGACGGCATCAATGGTGACACGCAGGATGGTGTCCCATTGGCCTTCTCACTGGCGGCAGACAAGGTAAACCATCCACTCGCTTTCGAACCGGAAGGCGGCCCGCACGACGAAGCTCTCGCCTGGGATGTACTTACCTGGGGGCAATACCAATTCCAGTTTGTTCCCACGGTCGACAAGTATCGATGGCTTGAACCTCGACACGAAGTCAACATTCAGGGTCGCTGGAATCGCGACAAGACGGACGATTTGCAGTTCGCGTTCTTCAATGGAGAAGGTTGGGAAAGCTGGGAAAACGTATGGGGCATTTGGAACGGCGTGACGCCCCGCGATGGCGAGGCAACGCGGCGGGTTGCAACAATCGAACGCGCATTCGCACCTTTCCTTACCAGCCAAGACTGGGAACCGTTCTATCCGATGCACATGTATGGTGTCTTCGCGAGCCGCTGGCCGTTGGGGGACCAGACACTTTGGACCATCGTGAACCGCAATCAATACGACGTCGATGGCCGACAGATGACGGTGCCATACAAACAGGGAGTGCGGTACTTCGATCTTTACCATGGCGTCGAACTGCAGCCGACTCAGGAAGGTGACCAGTCAGTGCTTGCTTTCGCGACCGAGGCGCATGGTTACGGAGCAATTCTTGCCACGCCCGGCGAGCTCGATGCACAAGTCCGGCAACTGATGACAAAGATGAAGCTGATGACGCAAGAGCCTCTTTCGACTTTTTCTCACGAATGGAAGCCGCTGACTCAGCATTTGGTTGAGATTCAGCCGTCGAAGACATCCGGTTCCGCTCCCGAGGGGATGATACGCATCGAAGCCGGCGACTTTCTGTTCAAGGTTGAAGGAATCGAGATTGAGGGCTCCGATGATATTGGTGTCGATGTGCAGTACCCGTGGGAAGATAGTCCTCGGCGTTTCCATGAGCACGTGGTAAGCATCAAGCCGTTCTACATCGACAAGTATCCGGTGACGAATGCCGAGTTCAAAAAATTCCTCGATGCGTCACACTACCATCCGAAGGACGACCTCAACTTCCTTAAAGACTGGAAGGACGGCAGATACCCTGACGGCTGGGCCAACAAGCCCGTTACCTGGGTCTCGCTTGAGGACGCCCGCGAGTATGCAAAGTGGGCCGGCAAGCGGCTTCCCCACGAATGGGAGTGGCAATACGCAGCACAGGGCAAGGATGGCCGGAGATTCCCGTGGGGTAATTGCGATTGGCTCGCGCCTGCGCCCAGCGGAGGTCTGTTCCCGTGTCCTTGGGAGAACGACCCGAAAGACATGCCGGGGCCGACTCCAGATAAGGGGCGCGTGATGCTTCCCGCTAGCGAAGTCGACGCGCATCCGAAAGGAGTGAGCCCGTTTGGCGTGATGGACATGGTAGGGAATGTCTGGCAGTGGACGGATGAGTACATCGACGAGCATACCCGAGCCGCCATTTTGCGCGGAGGAAGTCACTACCAGCCGCAGGGCTCCATCTGGTATTTTCCGCAGGCCTACAAGAATGATCAGCACGGCAAGCTGCTTCTGATGGCACCCAGTTATGACCGCTCCGGCGCAGTGGGCTTCCGTTGCGTAAAAGATGCAGAGTAGCGATTGCTATGCGCGCTTCGCTGCCGTAAAGAGCCTCGATCCTCTGGCGACAATCCATTCCATTGCTGTTCGGAAGATCGAGGCCTGCTTCAATCTGTTTAGTTGGTTGCAAGCTTGTTTTGCTGGATCTGATCGGTGCGTCAGGACACGAGACACGTTGGGTTTCAATCTGGCGCATACTCTTTTATGGTGTGCGAAGTAGATTCTTGCCCTTTTGAATCGCTTGCTTCAGTCACATAAGCCATTCTCTGTCTTATACATAGCTTCTATTCAATCTAAAATGGAACCCCAACGTCGAGCCCCTGTTCGACGATATTGGGGCAATGTCGCCGATGCAGGGCGAACCAATCCCGAATCTGCCGTGAGAGGCATAGCCGGGTCGCTAAGAACCCCAAGCGGGGATTGTTGCTGAGATGCCCGCCCGGCGGTCTGGATTTTTGTCCTCACCAAATTTTGCTTACGATCGCCTTTTCTTCGCCATTATAGGTTAAAATTTGCCAGATTTTTGCCATTTGACGATTTTTCTTGACTATTTGATCAAAACGAAGCTAATGTTTTGCTCACTCAGTAATTCCACGGGTCAGACTCTGCCCAGCATGAGGTCGACCCAAGCAGCACTATGACGACAACGGACGGATCAGACGCGACAAACAAAGTTGAGGCCCAAATGAAAACGAAATTGCTGCGGCTCGTATGTGGATGTGCCCTCACCATGCTGTTGTGCATCTCCTTTGCCCTTGGCCAGACCGTAACCGGTTCGATCACAGGGGAAGTGACGGATCCCAGTGGCGCGGTTGTTGCTGGCGCTCACGTGGTGGCCCATAACCTCGATACAGGCGTCGATACGCCTGCGACGACCAATTCGGTAGGCCTCTACCGTATAGAGTTCCTTCCGATCGGCCATTATCAGGTAAGCGTAGAGGCCAGCGGATTCAATACCGAGACGCTGCCGCCGTTCACATTGGAAGTCCTGCAGACCGCGACATTCAACGTCAAGTTGATGGTGGGAAGCACTTCGACCAGCGTAAACGTCTCGGCTGCGTCGCCCATTCTGAACACTGAAAATCTCACGATATCAAGCACCTTCACCGCCAACACCATTGATAATTTCCCGCTCAACGGCCTGGATTTTTCCGCCCTGACCCTGTATCTGCCGGGTGCGGTCAGTACCTACGGAGCCTCCGGCCCGACAAGCTTCGAACGCAGCACGTATAACTCCGACACGCCCAACTTCAATGGCAATCGCGCCCAGGCGAACAACTACACCCTGGACGGCATTGACATGAATGAGACGTACAACAACCTGATTTCCTATAGCCCCGCTCCTGCGGCGCTCGAACAGGTGCAGGTTCTTACGGCAGATTCTCCGACTGACTACGGCAACGTGAATGGCGCCGGCGTGGTGAGCGTGTTGAAGAGCGGAACCAACCAGTTCCACGGCTCGGCCTACGGCTACGTGCAGGATTACAGATTCGACGCAAACTCATATGCGCATGGCTATCAAGGCCTTCCAACCAGCCCCTATTCATTTGCCCAGTTCGGCGGCACCGTGGGCGGGCCCATCCTGCACAACAAATTGTTCTTCTTTGGCGATTACCTGGGATCGCGCTGGCATGTGGGCGGGCTGAACACAGCAAGCGTGATTACGGACTCCATGCGCAACGGCGATTTCTCGGTGCTGCTCACCGGCGACCATCCTATCCAGCTCTACGACCCGCTGAACGGCTTCGCTGCTTATGAGGGCAACATGGGCGTCCCAATCATCAATCCGGTCGCCAAGTTCCTCTTTGCCAATCCGCAATTCTACCCCGATTGCGGCGGCGACAATCCTGTCACTCCCAGCAACGGCAAGTGCGTGACTCCGACCGATGGAATCGCGGGCAACAACTACGAGGCCCCAAATCCTAGCTACAAAGGCAACAACCAGGGCGACGCAAAAATCGAATACGATCCCCGTGCAAACGACAAGATCACGGGATTCTATTCCATCTCCCACGCCTACGACGGGTCGATCCCGGTTCTGGCCATCACCTTTCCGGGCGTCAATCTCTATCCCACCTGGATCACGGGCGTCAACTGGGTGCACACTTTCTCGCCGAGGATGGTCAATTCGGCGCGGGCCGGTTTTACGCGGACAGATTGGAATCAGGGCTTCCCAGTGGACCTGACCGGCGCTTTTGGAACGGCGGGTAACGCCAAGGTCGGCATCGATTTCCCCAACCAGAGGTTTAACGGCTTTACCAACCAGGGCTTCAACGCCAACATCAGTGATGTGGGCACGACGGCTTACAATGGCGGCGTGATTGACAACACCTACAGCTACACCGACAACCTGACCTGGCAGCGCGGAAAGCACTATCTCAGCATGGGCATCCAAGCCCGCCGCTACCAGAACAACTACCCCACCGGCAACAACGACGGCTATCTTGGATCGCTGAACTACTCCGGCAACTTTACCTCGAATGGCAACGGTTCCGGCGGATACGGCCCGGCGGATTTTGTGCTGGACCGCGTACAGTCGGGAGGCGTAACTCTGGCCAGTGTCAACGTTGGACAGCGCCAATGGCGGACTGCCGGCTTTGCGCAGGATAACTTCAAGGTGCTCCCCAACCTGACGTTGGTCTTCGGCATCCGTTACGAGTTCGACGAGCCCTGGATCGAAGAGCAGAACAGGACCGGAAACATCGACCTGACAACGGGGCAGATTGACTATGCCGGCCACCTTCCCGTGGGCGCGTTGCCAGGATCGGGAATCTGCAGTAACCTGGCCTGCTACCAGCCGAACTACCGGCAATGGATGCCGCACATCGGGTTTGCCTATCAACTGAACGACCGCTTTGTTGTTCGCGGCGGCTACGGCGCCACCAGCTTTTTTGAAGGTAACTCGTTCAATCAGCGCCTGACGGCCATTGCGCCCTTCCTGCAGGCGGCCGGCTTCTCGGTGAGCTCCCCTACGACCGAGTCAGTGCCCACACCCAACACCGCCGAGGAGGGCTTTACCGCCTCCGACACCTCCGTTCAGTACAGTAGTTCCAACAATGGCTACACCGCCTATCCGCAGAACATTCAGCCCGCGTACGTGCAGGAGTTCAACCTGACCTTGGAATACGCGCTCACCCGCACGGCTTCTCTGCAGGCCGGCTATGTTGGAGAGACGGGCCAGCACATTGAGGACTACGGCAACGTCAACCAGTTGACCGTGAATAATGATCAGGCCTCGGCCCCGTTCTACAACAGCCAGTACATTGGCGTGGATGGGATCGACTCCGCGCTCGGCGTCGGCGGCAACGGTGGTCTGCTGATTACCGAGTCGCGCGCCATGATGAACTACAACGCGCTGCAGGCGGTGCTCCGCCAGCGCCTGAGTCATGGCCTCGAATACACGGTCAACTACACCTACGGCAAGGCCATGACCAACAGCCTGGGCAATTACTCATTGAACGTCAATGGCTTCAGCGGCGCATTTGAGAATTACTACAACAGTGGCGCCGACGACGGCCCGGCCGGTTATGACATCAAGCACAACCTCTCCGCCACTGCAGTCTACGCACTTCCGTTTGGGCGCGGCAAAGAATACTTCTCCTCGAGCAGCCGGGTGTTGGATGAAGTCATCGGCGGCTGGAAGCTCTCTACCGCTGCCGTCGCCTACTCCGGATTCCCGGAGGTCATTACCGGCGGATCGAGCAATTCCAACAGCTATGGGAGCAATCGCGTCAACCAGTACCGCAAGCTGAAGGTCGTCGGGCGTACCAACGAAAACTGGTTCGGCACCGATCCCTCGGCAGTTCCCTGCCTCACCGCGGGAGTGGACAACGGCTCCTGCGCCTTCGGCGTGCCCGCCAACAACGTCTTCGGCACCTCTCACAACGGCGCTGTGCGCGGCCCCGGCTACTTCAACATGGACATGGCGGCATTCAAAGACTTCCACGTCTACAGGGAGCACACGGTGGGCTTCCGCTTCGACGCCTTCAACGCATTCAACATTGTCAGTTACGGCAACCCGGATACCGGCATCACCGATAGCACCTATGGCAACGTTTCTCTCCAGGGTACTCGTTCGAGCGAGCGCCACCTGCAGTTCTCCGCGAAGTACACGTTTTAGCGAAGGGGCTGCTGCGACATGTTGTCGCGGCAGCCGATTTCGCGCGGGTATTTTCCCAGCCTCCGGGTTCCTCGGCTGAGGAAATGCTGTTCATCGGGGGATTCGGCTTTTATGGGAATGGGACGCGGACAGTATGAACCTTGAGATTTGTGTCGATTCTGTGGAGTCGGCGATCGCGGCGGAGCGCGGGGGCGCCCAGCGCATTGAACTCTGCACCGACTTGCTGGAGGGAGGCATTACTCCTGGCGCAGGGCTGATCGCTTCGGTCCGCCGCCGGATTGCAATTGACGTATTCGTGATGATTCGCCCTCGTGGCGGCGATTTTTGTTACACCGAACTTGAGTTCGAGGTCATGCAGGAAGAGATCAAGCATGCGCGGCAACTGGGCGCGGATGGCATCGTCCTAGGCCTGTTGGACGAACAGGGTCGCGTAGATGTGGGCCGCACGCGCCACCTGGTGGAGTTAGCTCGGCCGTTGCCGGTGACATTTCACCGCGCTATCGACATGACGCCGGATCTGCCCACGGCGCTGTCTGATGTGCTTGCCACCGGTGCCAGCCGCATTCTCACTTCTGGCGGCGCGCCCAATGCGACGCGCGGTGTGCGCGAGATCGCCCGCATGGTTGAGACCGCCAATGGGAGCATCGCCATCATGGCCGGCGGTGGCATCTCAGCTAACACCATCGCGACCATTGCCGAGACTACGGGCGCCAGCGAGTTTCACTCCAGCGCCAGGACCGCCGTCCGCAGCCCGGTTCGGTTCCGCAAGGAAGGGATGGCGATGGGGGACATCCGGGATCGCGAATACAGGCGATTTCTTGTGCGGGAAGAGAGCGTGCGCGCAATGGTACGCGCGCTTGATCGATTGGCCGAGGAGCGAGTTACCGCGCGGCTCGGCTAAGCCGCGGCTCGGCATGCGCATCCTGACAGAAAGGCCGATTGGCGCTGTCCCAATGTAAAATGCGTAAGAACCTACGATCCTGATTCCACATTTCAATGTCCACAAAAACAGATCAACGAGCGAAGAGAATTCTGCAGGTGCTGTTGCGACAAGGCAACACCTCAGTTGATCAGTTGGCGGTACTTCTTGGCGCATCCGCGGCCAGCGTTCGTCGCGACCTTACACGGCTCGAGCAGCATGGCCTGGTGCACCGTACTCATGGAGGCGCCAAACTGGCCGGACAGACGCAATACGAGCCATTCCGATTCGACTCCTCTTTCCAGGAGCGGGAAGGACGCTTTACCGAAGAAAAGCGCCGCATCGGACTGGCCGCGGCGGAGTTGATCCGCGAGCATGAAACCGTGGGTTTCACGGCTGGGACTACAACCACCCAGGTGGCGCGATGCATCCGGCATCGTAGTGGCATTCATATCATCACGAACGCTGTAAACATTGGCATGGAATTGAGCAATCAAGCTGCCTTGAACGTGACACTTACCGGAGGAACCATGCGCTGGGCAGGCGCGTTCTCGCTCACTGGTCCAGCAGCAATGGAGACTTTGAACGGAGTGTTCCTCGACAAAGCCTTCATTGGCGCGTGCGGTGTGGACATGCTGCGTGGCGCCACGACCATTGAGCCGGACGAGGCTGCCGTGTTCCGTTCTATGGCCCGGCAGGCCAAGCAGGTCATCGTGGTGGCCGATTCAAGCAAGATTGCCATGGTAAGTCCGGCTCTGATCTGCGCCGTAACCGACATTGACATCCTGATTACCGATTCCGGGATCGCGCCCGACGCGCTCGCCGGCTTCAAAGCCAACGGTGTCCAGGTGCTTGCTGTATGAGAAAGGTCATGGCAGCCTGCAGATTGTCGAAAGCTGGGCATAGAATGCGAGAAAGTAGGCTGCAACATCCATGACACCCACCTATCCGCCACCCCTGTCCAGTAATTCCTCGGCCAAACACCGCTATAGTCTCTTTCTCCTGCTGGTTGCCGGTTTAGGCGGCTTGCTGTACGGCATCGACGTGGGCATTATCGGCGGCGCGCTGCCCTACCTGGAAGCAACATCGCGCCTGACGGCAGCGGAACTCTCCGTCATCGTGGCGGCTGTCCTGTTAGGCAGCGTCTTTTCCACCTTGTTTGCGGGCATACTTGCCGACTGGATGGGTCGCAAGCCGCTGATGATCCTCAGCGGCGTCACGTTCGTCCTCAGTATCCCGGTAATTGCGCTCTCGCACGGATATGGGCCTTTGTTCTTCGGCCGTCTCCTGCAAGGCATCAGCGGTGGACTCATTGGCGTGGTGGTTCCACTGTACCTGGCCGAGTGCCTGGTGGCATCGAACCGGGGCAAAGGAACCGGCATCTTCCAGTGGCTGCTTACGCTTGGCATCGTTGTGGCAGCAATCGTCGGAATCTATTACAGCTATCGCGTCCAGGCAGTGGCCGGAACCGCCGATGCCGCCACTTTATTTGCCTTCAAGGACCAGGCCTGGCGGCGCATCTTCTGGGTATCGCTCCCTCCGGGCGTGCTGTTTGTGCTGGGAAGCCTGCTGGTATCAGAGTCCCCACGCTGGCTTTTCCGGCGTGGCAAAAAGGAGTTGGCTTATGCCGCCCTGCTTCGTTCCCGCTCTCCGGAACAAGCCTCCTTCGAGTTGCAGGAGATGGAAGAGACGGCGCGAACTGCCAAGGCAAAGCTCTCAACCGGGAAAAAGTTTCAGGATTCCCTTCTGCGCCGGAAGTATGTGATTCCATTCCTGCTTGCTTGTGCCATCCTCTCCTGCAACACAGCAACCGGCATCAATTCGATCATCGGCTATAACGCCAGCATTCTCTTGCAGAGTGGGCTCTCCGATCTTCATGCGCACTGGGGCTATGTGGTTTTCACGGCCGTGAACTTTCTCATGACCATGGTGGGGATGGTCCTGGTAGATCGCGTAGGGCGCAGGTTCCTGTTCATTCTGGGCACCAGTGGAATCATCGTTTCCCTGGTCGGCGTGGGCATCCTGTTCCTGCGAACTGAAAAGGTGAGCCTTGATTCTGGCGACCTGGTTCAAACCATGGTCGGCTCCAATCAGGAACTAACATTGCGCTTCGATCAAGCGGAGGCGAGCAAGCTGCTGGCCGCGCGAGGATCTGCGGGCAAGCTAATTGATAACAATCGCGCTTCCCTGGCCATCATTTATTCCTACGGGGATTTCACGGCAGCCACCAGCTTTGTGCGCTCCGATGATCCGGCCGCCGTTCCCATTCAAATTACACGCGCAAGCTGCGTTCCCGCCAACAAGGTCGAGGCTCTGTTCAAGAATCCATTCGCCAATCTTGAGGCCGCGCGGTCCGCGCCACTCAAGATCCAGAAAGCCCTCATCGGGCGCGTGCCGGATGCTCGCCACGGTTGGCTGGTCGCCTTTGGACTGTACGTGTTCATGGCCTTCTATGCGTTCGGTCCCGGTGTATGCGTGTGGCTCGCCCTGTCGGAGTTGATGCCTACCCGTATCCGCTCCAACGGCATGAGCATTGCCCTAGTCATCAATCAGCTGGTTTCGACCACGCTGGCCGGCATCTTTCTGCCTTTCGTCAGCAAATACGGCTATTCCTCCATGTTCTTCCTGTTCTCCAGCTTCACCGTGATCTACTTCCTTGTTGTAGCCTTCTTCCTGCCGGAGACCAAAGGTAAGACTCTTGAAGAGATTGAAGCCCATTTCGAAGGCAAAGCAACCGCTTGAACAATCGCGCGGCCCGCACGGGCAAGTTTTCCAGTTGGAGAAGAATGAAGCGCTTCCTCTTTTCGGTTATGTTGGTTCTCGCGGCAATCCCCTGCCTGCAGGCGCAGCCGGTGGCGCTCTTTTACCTGACCAATGGTCCAGATTCCATCCGCTCCTTTCTGGCGCATTCCTCCCAGATTGATCTGCTGGTACCCACCTGGTATCAGGTGGACGAGAACGGCCTGGTAACCGGCGCTCCCGATCCCACCGTGCTCAAACGGGCTCAGGATGAAAAGCTGCCTGTCATGCCGATCGTTGCTCTTTTCAACAAGAAGGGCTTTCACGCGCTGGCTACCAATCCAGTCGCCCAGGTTCGCTTGAACGATGCGATGATCCGTGAGTCCAAGCTCCACGGCTACACCGGCTTTCAGTTCGACCTAGAGAACGTGGACTGGACCGATCGCGATCTATTGACCGATATGACGAAAACTTCAGCGGAGGCGATGCACAAAGCCGGTCTGCAATTAACCATCGCCACGGTGCCTAATGCTCCCGGTTACCCTGGCGCAGGCGGCTTCGCCAAGTGGATCTACACTGACTGGCGCGGCGCCTACGATATCGCCGCGCTTGCTAAATACGTCGACCTGGTCTGCCTGATGACCTACGATCAGCACACCCGCTGGACCATGCCCGGACCCGTCGCCGGCTGGGACTGGACTGTTGAGAATCTCAACTACGCACTCAAAGTCGTTCCCAAAGAAAAGCTTTCTCTCGGTATTCCTCTCTACGGCTACCACTGGTACACCGGCGCTCCCACCAAAGAGAGCGAATCCAGCGGCGAGAAGCCGAATCCCACTGCCGATTACATTGGCACACCGAATGCCCTGCAACTCGCTGAAGCCTACAACGGCAAGATCCAGTGGGACGCTGAAGACCACAGCGCTTACTTCTACTTCTATCGCGATCAAATGCGCGAATGGATCTTTTTCACTGACCAGCGCACCTTCAAGGACCGCTACGACCTTGTTCAGAGAAATGGCCTGCAGGGTTTCTGTTCCTGGGTGCTGGGCGAAGAGGACCCCGCAATCTGGACGTTCCTGCCCCACCGGCACTGACCTTGAACCGCAAACCGATAGGAAGGCTGAAAAACATGCGGTATTTTCTCGGCGTAGACGCCGGAGGCACCAAGACCGAGTTTGTCCTGGGCGATGAAACCCAGGAACTGGCCAGAGTCAGGACCGGCACCATCAAACGCATGAAAGCTGGTGAGGAGACCACTGAAGCCAACCTGGAAGACGCGCTGCGCCAGCTTACCGCCGCCACCGGCATCTCCATGCAGGCCATTACCCGCTGTTGCATCGGTACCGCCGGTGAAACCGTTCCGCTGGTCGTGGATTGGCTGCGGCAGGCCTTTGCCCGCCGCGTGGGCGGAGAGCTGATCCTGATTGGTGATGTCGAGATCGCTCTCGACGCTGCTTTCTCTGGCAAGCGCGGCGTGCTGGTTTTGGCCGGCACCGGTTCCAATGTCGCCGGACGCGCCGCCACCGGACACATTGTGACCGCAGGTGGCTGGGGGCCCGCAATGGCCGATCAGGGGTCCGGACACTTCCTCGGCCTTGAAGGACTGCGCCGTGGCTTCCTGGCTATCGATCAACAGCGCCAAACACGCTTGCTGGATGTTGTCCAGGCTCACTGGAATCTGGCATCGATCGGAGAACTGATCGAATTCGCCAACGCCAACCCCGCCCCCGACTTCTCAAAGCTGGCGCCGCTGGTCGTTTCCTGCGCGGAGCAGGGCGACCCAGTCGCTCAGGAAGTGCTCGAACAGGGCGGGGCTGAATTGGCCTATCTGGCCAGCCTAGTCATTGAACGCATTCGCAGGTTGGAGTCTGACCATTCTGAATCTCCGATTGGAAACCCCGCTCAGCCGTTCGAGCTACCTGCCGTGGCCATCGCCGGCAGTATCCTGGAACACGTTCTCCCAGTCCGCCAATCCCTTGAAACCAGCTTGCGCGAGCGCTATCCCGGCATTGTGATTCTTCACGCTCCCGCCGACCCTCCCGCGGGCGCCTTGTGGAACGCACGCCATCGCACCGCCCGCTCCGTTCCGTCAACCGAAGCGACACTCTAACCTCAGTGAACTTGCACACGACGCCGGTTTTCACTGGAGATCCATCAATGAAGACTTTCCGAATTCTATTTGTGGGAACAGCGCTCGCCTTTTTGCTTTGGGCGCCTCCTCTGCCAGCTCAAAGCTTCTCTGATGTCAAACCTGCCCCACAGCAGCTCGATTGGCAGGATCTTGAGTTTGGCGTCATCATCCATTTCTCCACCAATACATTCCTCGACCGCGAATGGGGCGACGGCACGGCCGATCCTGCCGTCTTCAACCCGTCACAGTTTGATCCTGACCAGTGGATGAAGGCCATTCGCGACTCCGGCGCGAAATATGTTGTACTCGTCGCCAAGCATCATGATGGGTTCTGCCTCTGGCCCACCGCGCAAACCGATTACAGCGTGAAGTCGAGCCCCTGGAAGGGCGGCAAGGGCGATGTGGTCGGCGATGTAGCACGCGCCGCACGCAAATACGGCCTCAGATTCGGAGTCTATCTTTCTCCCTGGGACCGTCACGAACCCAAATACAAAGACTCCGCCGCCTATGATGACTACTATCAGTCAGAACTCTCCGAGCTGGCATCGAACTACGGTGATCTGGTCGAATTCTGGCTTGATGGCGCGGGCAGCGCCGGCCACGTCTATAACTTTACAAAGATCATTGAAACTCTACGCACTTATCAGCCCAACACCATCGTCTTCGCCGACACCGGGCTCTTCGAGTATGGTGACGCGCGCTGGGTGGGTAACGAGAGCGGGCGCGTTCCTTACGAAAATTGGAACGTCATTGATCGTCACGGTTACCTGCGCTGGCGTCCTGTTGAGGCCGACACTCCGCTGCGTGCCTACCATTGGTTCTGGCATCCCAACGATGAAGCTTCGCTCAAGAGCCTCAACGAACTGCTCAGCACCTACGACGAAACCGTTGGGCGCGGCGCGCAGTGGATGCTCGGCCTTGCTCCGGATCGCCGCGGACTCTTGCCGGAGAGTGATGTCGCCCGCCTGAAAGAATTGGGCAAAGCTCTTCGAGATCGTTATGCACACAACCTTGCTCTTGCACACGCGCCAGCATCGGTTGAAGTCTCTGCCGCGCTTGACGGCGACCCGGACACTTTCTGGAGCGCGCCCGTAGGTTCTCATCACTCCACGCTTGAGGTCGGCTTCTCGAAGCCTGTCACTTTCAACCGGTCAGTCACCATGGAGTGGCTCAACGCCGGACAGTGCATCCAGAAATACTCCATCGATGTCTGGACTGGAACAGCCTGGAAGACAGTCGCCGCCGCTCAAGCCATAGGCCATAAGAAGATCGATATCTTCCCGCCCGTCACTGCCAGCCGCGTCCGCCTCAACATTCTCTCCAGCACCGATGCCGCAGCCATTCGCGAATTCCAAATCTATAACATCAAAGAAATAGGCGAACAAAAGTGAACTTTTGTATCGGCCAGCATAACCTTTCTTGGGATCTTAACCTGGATGGAACGCGACGTTGGCTATGCCGGGAAAGTAGTCCGAAACTCTGCCGATGAATCTTGCGGCAGGTATCGCGCATGTCCAAGGGCATTCCCATGCGAATTGCGTCTTGAGCCAAATTACGGGAGAGTTAACCGCTCCGGGAGTTTCCCCGCATCTTGTTTTCAGCTCACCGCGGTGGAAGGACTGTCTTGCGATCCTCCCGCACCCGCATCCTGAGCCGGACCAGCCGCCCCAGGTGTCGCATTATCGGCGGGGCCCGCATTGCTCGCGGTAGCTGAATTGTCGGCCGGAGGAGTATCGTTGCTTGTCCACTTGGAATTGCCGTAACTTCCGGTTGCGGTCTTGGCGCAGCTTTCGAGCCAACTCTTGAATGTACCCGGATCTTTCCTGCGGGCGCAGTTGTAAATTGCGTCCGAGGGAAAACCAGCGCCCAACGAATCCATATACTTGAGACATCCTTCGCTCAACATGTCTCCGCCGCAATTCTTGTTGTACTCGGCACGGCAGGCTGTAAATATGTCTCCCATCTTCCACGTGTAGTAGGCACACTTCGCGGCGCTGAAGAGACCGAATTGCGGGCCCTGTTTTCCAGCCGCGGTCAATTGCGGAGACGGTCCGGCGGATAGATCGGGCGCGGCTCCCTGCTGCACGACGTGCGCCAGTTCGTGCGCCAGCAACTGCTGTCCAGTCGCGGAGTGGGGATCGTATTGATTTTGCGAGAAGACCACGTCATTGCCGATGGTATAGGCGAGCGCTCCTATGCGTGCCGGATCGTCCGCCTCGGTAACCGCCGTATGGATGCGCACGGCGCTGAAGTCATGCCCAAAGCGGGGCTCCATTGAATCGCGAACACGAGCGGACATCGGATGGCCTGCGCCGCTGACCGATTTGCCGAAATCCCGCGAAGGCATAGTTCCGCCGCTCTTGCCGCCGGCCGGGGCGCTGTTCACTCCGCCAGCACTTTTGGTCTGGACCGCAGCGGCATCTTCTTCCTCGCACGCAGCGCATTTGCGACGCACAATCCCGGACGCGCCTGTATTCGACAGGGCCGGATCCGGCATGCGCATCACCTGGTCTGCGACGCGATCCGCTTCAGCTTCCAGCGGATCGTTGGCGGCGCCAATCTCAAGCCGGCACTGCAAATGCGGCGTCGTGCGCGAGAGCCGCCGCAGAGCCGCCTGATTGCCCCAATAGGATCCTGCGGGGAGTTCGTTTGACAGGCTGGCGTGCGCGCGATTCATCTCGCGCACCGCGTGAGTCGGAGTTGTTGCCTTTGCTTGCCGGGTTACACGTTGCATGCCAGTCGCCTCCTGGTTCACCGTGCCTGAATCGGAAGATAGACGTTCATGTTCCTTCTCTCCCACTGCGTAGTCGGAGCGCAGATCGCGGTGAAACAGAACCGATCCGCCTTGCGCAATTCAGCTATGCTTATGCCGCGTATCGATGTGAGGCTGTGGGGAAAGCGGGGAAAAAGGAAAAAGGAGCTGCAAGCAGCCCCCTTCCATTAAGCTCCAACGGGTATCGAACCCTCTAACGCCATTAGCGCTATCCTCTCCGGAGGTGAGAGCGTTACCGAGACTGTACCCCATTCCTAATCGGCGGGTCAAGAGATTTTCACCGGTCCCTTTCTGCCCTTCAACTTACATTGTCGGTGCTGATAAACCCGGGGATGGAATTGCTTGCATTCGACCAGTTATCGGCAGCCTTCCACAGCGCGCCTTGTGACGTGGACGCGGAGCTGGGCTGTGCGAAAATCCCCAGACTGAAGCCTTTCATGTAGTTGCGCTCCACAAGCACCCTGGGACCAAGAGCGCCCGTAACCTTGATGGCATAAATGTCCTGGCCCGCATCTTCGGTGCGCGTCAGTTCCAGATTGTTGTCGTTGACAATGGCGCTGGTCACGCCGCCAAGAAAGATTCCATGGCGGTCGCCGGTCGTCTCGGGCGTCATGCGAATGGCCACCGTGTTACCGCAGACTTGCACTTGATCGGCCTGTAGATGCGACACGAGCGGCGTGGCTTTCATGTCGCTCAACCCGACATGAATTCCCTGCGCCGTGCCTTCGATCGTGTTGTTGAGAATCCGGATGTCGCTGGCAACGTCTCCGGCGACGACGATACCCTGCGAGGAAGTTGAATAGAGCTGCGGCAGCAGGGTGGCCAGATAGTTGCGGAAGGCGGGGGCAACCGATTGGGAATTCTTCACCACGGCGGCCGCGATATTCTTGACTGCCAGGTGCACCGCACCCATGCCGGAAGTTGCGCTGAGTCCCGCCTTGCTCAATGCGTCGGTCCAGGCGTTGGTCAGCTTTTCGCTGCTCACAAACTGGAGCTTCACCGTTCCAAAGGTCGCGGTCACGTGTGCGCGGCCGACAGCTCCCAGGTTGATGTGGGGCAGAGTTTTTGACACCGTGTTCACCGGGGAAGGCGCAGCCGCGCCGGCCGGAGAAGGATCTGCATTTTTCGCGGGGGCCGTCGCATCGGCGCCTGGTGCGTGCGTGGCCTCGGCCGGCGTCGCTTTCCCAGCTGCTTGCTTCTTGCGCAGGCGCTCCTTCGCCTTCTTGGTGGTGGGCGGCGCGGTGTCGACCAGGGTCAGTTCATGAACCAGTTGTTTCTCCAAACGGAACTCGACCTCGGGGTGGGAGGAGAGGTTGGTCGGGTTGATGTTGCGCGATTGCATGGGAGTGACCACCAGATTTCCTTCCACCTGGGCACGATCCGCATTGACCAGCAGAATGCCGGCCTGACAACTTCCCACCTTGAACTCGCTGTTCAGCACGCGGACGTTGAATGGTTGCTGCGCGGCATCCGCAGTGGGCCGCGTGTTGTAAACGTAGAGGCAGGATGCTGAGCGCAAATCAGCATCGGCGCAGGCCAGCCAAACCCGCTCGATATCCACATAAGCACAGTTGCGAAAGGTCACTGCGCCTTGTAGATTCTTGGTCGCATTGGCCGCCGAGTAGCCCGCCGTGCCGGCCTCTACGCAGATATCGGACAAGCTGACGCTGGGACAATTGTCAAACTCCAGCACCGCCTCTAGTGACTTGCCAATGATCGCCGTGCCCGCGCCGGCACCGGTGATCTTCACAATCTTCTTTGAGATTGCGATCTTGCCGGTTACCTGGAATTCTCCCGGCTGGAAGCAGATGCTCAGCGCGATCGCATCGCTGGCCAGAGCGGTGTTGAGGGTTCCGAGCCAATCTTCCGAGACGTCAAGAACCAGATTGCAGCATGTGCACGCATCCAGTTTGGTCAAGGGCAGGAAGGTGAGGCGGCAATCGGGAGTGACCGGACCGGCGGCAGCGCCTGGAGTCAAAACGGCCAGCGCGCAAAGCCATTGGCGCGGTCCGTCAGCGGGCTGCGGCCCCTCAAGATAACGCTGGGGATAGACCTGCTGCGGCGTATTGGGCCGCACGGCGAAGCACCAAAATGGCCGCGCCAGCAGCGAACCCGTGGGCAATGCCTTGATCTTGACCGTGACGGCCAGCCCGGAAACGTTGTCGAGTTGCACCTGCTGGCCTGAGGTAAACGGAACCTGCGCCTGCCATAAGCGCACAAACAGGGTATTCGGGTCCGTTGGCAGAGTTGTGCCCGGAGGTACAGTCAACTGCTGGGTCGTGGGGTCATAAACGGTGCCTGTTCCCAAGGTGACAATGAGGCCCTGCGGTGCGGCAACATAGTTGTCGTCCGCCGAATCGCCCAGCACTGTTGTAGTTCGCAACACCTCGATCACCTGCCCCGGCTGTGGAGTATGGGCGGCATCGACGGGCGCCTGGCTCAATTGGAGAACCTGCGGGCCTACCACCGTGGCCCGATAAAGAAACGAGGCGTTGTTCCATCCCCACAACAGGTTGCCCGAGGGAGACGTAAAACTGGAAACTGTCACCTGGACCAGTTGGTTGTCCGCGCCCAGATAGCCGCCCTGAGCCGGTGGGCAGCAGGGATCGGCGGGTTGCGTAGGGGGGAAGAAGCCGACCTCAAGCGTGGCGATGAAATCAAGCTCCAGGGTCTTCGAGTTCAGAATCAGACCCATTTTCTCCAGCGTCTCGTTCAAGTCCTTCTCAGCCGCGCCACACTGCGATTCAGAAGTGGGTATCTCAACAAAGTGCTGCATGAGCCGCGTGCGAGCCGCCGTGTCGGGGCCGCCCAGCGCGACCTCCTGCAGGGCCTGGTCCTCGGTAGCCGAAATGCTCTGCTCGGTCACCAGCAGCGCCACCAGATCGTTTCCGCTCTGGGCCGTCTGGCTTGGAGCAGGCATGTCGAGCCACTCCGGCTGGCTCGCCAGGTTGACTGACCCGGCGAGTTCCATACGCCAGCCGCCAACGTACATGGTGCCCGGCCCTACCGAGACGTTGCCGCTGCCGTCGACCGACACCTGGTAGCCATTGTCCGGCGTGCCTGCCGGACCGATGAAGTCGATCGTCTCCAACCGCAGCGCCTCGCTGGCGATCATGGCCTGCTCGTTGATGTCGGCCTCGAGTGTGACCCGGCCCTGTTGTGCGACCACCGAGCGGTAGTCGCGCGTTGGATCGAAACTGATGCGTGCGCGATCGCTTCCCACGATAAAACTCCTTCAATCTGTCGCTCGTTCTAGTCCACGTCGATCCAGACCGGTAACTGCCCGATCGGGGAATACTCTTCGAACTTCAATGCAAGGCCGCGTCGTTTCAGCGCGACATCTTCAAGGCAATACACACCCATTTCGGAGCCATTCTGGGCTCCTGCCAGAATCGTGCCCGCATTCATCGCGTCTGTTGGCGCGCGGCCGCACCCCGTGCCGCCGTTGCCGGGGGCCAGTATGGCGGAGTCCGCGTCGCTGCGCAGTTGTGCGTACCCCGGCTGGCCAAAGCTGCGTGACACGAACAGCGCGGCCTTTGCGGCAACCTGCACGGAGCGGTAAGGCTGGTGCAGATTGCTGCCCGTGGCGTATGCCGTAAACCGCACGCAACCGGTTTGCGGGTCCTCTACCGTCGCCAGGCTGTCAAGAATGCTCTCTGAAGCCTGCAGCCTGTGGGTGTAAGTCGGCCCCATCACCGTGCATCGGGAGAGTGAAACGGTCCCCTCCTCGAAGCCCAGGGCCAGGTCTGCCAGCGCCAGCGGCCAGGCCGCCTCGGCCTGCGCCGGGGTGAACTGAGCAATGGCCGCGATCATCGCAGCAATCAGGGCGCTCGACGGCGCCGAACCGGGAGCGTAGGTCTCCAATTCAGTTGCGAGCGCGGCGGACGAGGATACCGCGATCTTGGCCAAGGCATTCGACTGATACTTGAGCGAAGCGGCCAGGCTGGCCGCATCAAAAATGGTGGGGTTCTTGAGCGTACCGGTCGTCACTACTGCGTGCGTCGGAATCGCCTGGATGATGCTGTCGGTTGCCGTCATCTGCTGAATGGCTCCGCCGTTGGAGGTGCGAATCGGCCCGGTGATGCTCCGATCGAGAACAAGATTGGTGACCGTGCCTTCGATGGAAAGCATCATCGGCTTGAGCGGCAATTTGTCAATCGCGGCAGCGAACATCGGCGGCGGAGTTTGCGGCTGCCCGTGAGGCAACGCCAGCGCCTCAAAAGATGTGCCGGGATCGAGTGTCATCATGCGCAGGTAAACGCTGTCGAACGCACCTTGCAAGACGATGTCCGCGCCCTGCAGCAGAAGGCCTTCAAGAACCAGCACGGTAGGCGAGCCCGATGTGCCCGCTTCGCCGACGATGGTCCAGCTTTGCGGCGCCGCGCCAGTCCAGCGAAAGACGGGACGCTGCTCACTGAGCGCGCACACGGCGACGGTTGCGCCGTTAGGCACCGTCAGCGTCTGGGTGGGGCCGGCGTACGTGACCGAGTCGGAGATCTCGATGGTTCCGTCGGTGGTAACTGCCTTGAAAGCGTTGTTGAGATCCGCGACGTTTCCGCCCGCGATGGTGGCAGTCAAGGCAGGCAGCGCCAGTTCGCTGAGAATCGCATTGTCGTATCCGCCCGCGCCAATCTCTCCCAGCAAGCCGAAGTTATAGCAGACCGCAAGAGCGCCTTCAGGAACGCCGCCGACAAAACTGAAGCGGCCTTTTGCCGGATGGATGGAGAGCTGCGCCAAAGGCAGCGCCGCGCCGCTTCCGCCGGCCAGCATGCCGACAGAAAAGGCCTGCGGCGAGAAGCTCGCTGAATACAGATTCTCAGGCACGGTCTGCCAAAGCGTTTCGCGTATGGCCACCGGCAGCTCCCACTCGTCGGGTGACACCCAGTGTTCGCCCCACGCGGCAGCCTCGGCTACGCGTTGCGAAGGCGCAAAGAGGGGAATGTCCCGGCCGGTCGGATCGAAGGTGAAGCACGGCGGGGAAGCACCATTGCCGACCGGCGTTGCGGCCGAGATGGGGAATGCCTGCAGCCACCACAGGAAAACGCCCAGGTTGTGAATGTTGAAGTGACCCACCGTCTGGCCTGGAGCGCGCAAGTCGGCGGTGTAGAAGTACTCGTCGAAGGCGTTGCCGGTATTGCTGGCGGCATAGGGATTGCGGAGGTCGGCAAAGCCGCCGGCCTGCGTGTTGCTGTAAACGCCGATGAGCCCTTCGGCGACCTCCAGCGATCCGCTGGTGAAACCCTCCGGCCCGTTGAGCGGATTCTCGATCTGGTAGCTCAGAGGCGGATCGAACTGGTGCCGCGTCCGGCCCAGGCGGCGGAAGAACTCCACCACGCGGGCGTCGCGGGAAGCAATGTCGGCCGCCAACTCCTCCAACACGCCCACCGTGCCCGCGCGCCGGCGATAGTAGATGGTCTTGGCCACGTCGATGCGCTGCGCGGCCGCATCCAGACAACTCACCAGCCGCGTCGCAACCAGATCGCCGATGTAGGGAATGACCCAGTCGTCGCAGGTTTCGATGGATTGGTTCTCGCCCAAGCGGTCAATGTTGCGGCGCACTACCGCGGCCTGCGCCCCGATGCGATTGACCAGTTCCCGCAGCGGTCCCGTCGAGCCGGGCGTGGGCCCCACATCCAGCGTGCGGTAGATCGCCGGAAACAGTTGCCATAGCCGGTCGGCGTACCACTCTGCGTATCCGTCGCTAATCATTGCCGGCTACCTCCGTCGAGAGGAAGAAATCGCTTGGGTCCAGTGAGAAATACGCTCCTTCGCCTGGAGTATGCAACGGCCCCGCATCCACCGCTCCGTTGAATGCGAATTGGCTGGATTGGATGGCCACGACTCCGGTCACATTCAGGCACGCCGCCTCAATGACGCTGTCGAACAGCCCCTGGCCGATGGCGATATTCGCCGGCGAGAAAAGCCCGATCGTCGGATCGCAGAGCGCTGTTTGCACTGCCGCTGTGATCGCGCTGGCATCCGCGCCGGCGGGCACAATCAACGTCATGGTCAAAGTTACGGCGATCTCCGTAGCGGGCAGGACGGTCACCGGCCGGTTCGGATCGCCAGCTGCCGAAAGCAGGGTTTGAACGGAGGCTGCAACGTTCTGCTCTCCGGCAACGTACACGGTCACGCTGGCTCGCAGGTTGGCTGCATCCCACGACCATGTTGCGGCTGCCATGGTCACTCCAGGCGCCTGCGCGGCCAGCGCCTGGTAATCGAAGACCGATACCGCGCGTCCAAAGGTCAACACCGACCGCGGGGCATATTGCTTGAGCAACGATGCCGGGTCGGGATCGCTGCCCCCGGAGACGGCTACGGGATTCACCACCGATTGCAATCCTGGATAGCTCTGCGCGATCACAGTCAGCTTTCCCGCCGGCGGAGAGGCTGCGCCGCCGCCAATCCTGTAGGTAGCCACCACATTGTTGTTTCCCGTGGTCAGCCGCGCCCCGTTTACGCCATCTCCAAAATCCACCCACGTGTTCTGGTTGGAGTCCTCGCGTGTGACAAAAATCTGCGCGTTAGCCGCCTGGCCGTAAAAGCTGGCTACCTCAGTCCACGGCAGGCCGTTCACAGTGATCGAAACCGTGCTTGCGTAACTGGATCCCGTGGACAGATAGGTCACCGGAGATTTCGACAGCATGAAGCTTTGTCCAGCCACCGTGGCGTCGCCGCTGCCAATGATCTCATTGGCAACCGTCTTGCCGCATGTGACCGGGAGAAGGTTGTAGAAAACGGTGATGGGCGGCTGAAGACCGGGCGAGAGCGGCACGGCTGTCGTGGACGGCCAGCTCACACTCAAGCTGCCGTCACCGGCCACGGTGGCTGTCGCCAACTCACCTGTTCCATCGCTGTCATCGAGTAGGATGGGCGCCGGGCCTCGCGGTGCGAACTGGGCCGGCTGCACAGCCAGCAGATTGCTTGAGACCCCATCCCAGGCTGCCGGCGGTTGATCGATGAGCGTTCCTACTTCAACCCAACCGAACAGCAGGCTGACGGCGGAGATCGAGCCGCTCAGCGTCGCATTCAAGCTCTGATTCAGCGTCAACTGGGTATGCAGCAGAGGTATCGGGCTTTTGTCGGTGCTGGGTATGGAATTGGGTGACCCGTTTGCCGAAGCATCGCCGAAAATGTCTACCACGTTGGTTACCTGCGCCAGTTGCGAAGCCCCCAGCGTTGGCGCATTGAAGACCACCCAGTCGTTGGGCCGTATTTGCCGCACCACGCTGGCCATCTGGATCACGGTGCCGGTCGAGTCGACCGCGCTGCCGTTCACAGTCCACAGCGCGGCGCTCTGGTTGGCCTTCATCAGGCGCGCATTCGACGCCGTCATGGCTCCAGGAGCCGGATTGGCGGTGAACAGCAATTGCGTTTGCACTCCGCCGCCGGCAACCGTTTGCACCGCGGGCGGCGCTGAAAGCGTGATCAAGTTGGGAGTTGCTGTGTCGTCCCGTGGTCCAAGCAGCAACGTCATCCCGTTACTCACTGACGTCACGCTGCCCTTCAAAAGTACCGAGTAACCGGAAAGCCATTCGCCAGGATCGAAACCGATATACAGCCGCGGCGCGGCAACTGCTTTTGCGGAGAGCTTTGTCTGCGCCTTCCGCGCCAGCATGCCCAGGCCCGGCAGCTCGATGGGCAACGAATCCCGGAAGAAACTGGAAAACGTCTCGGCAATCAGATTCGGCGGCGGCAGCGCAGGCACCTGATCTGGAACGCCGATTGGTGTTGTCTGAGAGAGTTCAAACGTCTGCGGAGCACCACCGGGGCCAGGTTTGCTCTGGAACTGCAAGCCCGCCGGCAAAGTTACCGTCTGGCCCGGGAGCACGCTGGGTGTGACCAGCGCGGCCAGGGTTCCTGTTGCTCCAATCGCCGGCCGGGGTCGATAGCCAAGCAGTTGGATCAGTTCTGCGGGAGTTTCAGGCAGAGCTGCCGTGCGCAGGTAGTCTTCATTGGCAATGCGCTCGTTGTAGAAAGTGAGAATGTCGGCCAGATACGCCCACCACTCGACCATCATCACAGCCAGATCGACCACCGAGGGATCGGCGCCCACGCCCGATTGCCAGGCGGTGAGGGACTGCTCGAGCGGCGGCTGGCCGGGAGCGGCCAGTAACGGTGTTAGCAGCGCCTGCCGGAACGAATTGAAATCCCCGGCGCAAAACGCGATCTGCGACAGTCCGGGCAGATTGGTCATCGGCGTCGCATTGGCTCCATCGCAGGGGCAAATGGGTGTTGTGCTCATCGGCCGCCCTCGGCAATCACGCGGATCGTGCCGCGCTCGGGATAGTTGGGGTCGTTGGCGACGCGCAGTATCTCTCCGGCACCGAATTCAAGCACCGCCGGAAGCGGCTGAAACACATTGCTCGCGCCGCGCTGCCGGTACTCCACGTCGAGTACGCCGTTCACCCCTGACACACCCTGAATGGCCGCTTCAAGATTGCTGCGGTAGAGCGGGGTGCCAAAAGTGAAGCTGTCGGCATAGAAGAATCCCTCGGTTCCGTCCGGCTGCTCGGCATCCGCCAGGCGCGACAGGACGCCCGCTTCGACATCGCTGAAAAGCCAGCCGGTGTCCACGCAAACGGTGATGACAAGGTCGATGGAAACCAGCGTGGGCGGCGGCGCATAGGATTCATACCCGGCAAGCCGCCTGCGGTTCAAAAGGTCGATCAGTTGCTCCTGCTCGTCCTCCGTGGCGCTGACGCCACGGGTTCCACCGGCGGTTGGATCAACCGAGGTGAAGACCGTCAGCCAGCTTCCCGTCCAGCGGAACGACGTGCCCGCCTTCAGCACCCATGGCAGCGTCTCGGCCGCCTCCTCGTAGTCCGCTGCCCGCACCGCCCGGTACTGCACGGCGCGAAAGGCCTGCGGCGCCATGCGCTGAATATGCTGTGCCGTCTCTGCATCAGCGCCATTGGTCACCACAAACGGATTGCGCACACTGGTCATGGTTGCGGCCGCGCTCGGGTCAACGTTCTGAATGGCTCCGGGAGCCAGATTCCCCGCCGACCCCAGTCCGATTCTGTACATGATCGAGTACACATCGCCGTCCGCCGGCTGCGCTCCGAAGTTGCCGTCTCCGAAGCGAATCGTATCGCCCTGGTCACCGTCGTACTCCCATTGCGTAGGCGCGCCCGTGCCGTCGGTCGCAACCACCCGCCACGCCGCCGGATCGACGGTATAGGCCGTCTCCGTCGCGGTCGCATCCAGAAGGCTGGTAGCAAACTGAAAGGCAGCCGGCTCGGGAAGAACACGCCTGACGATGAGTTCCGGCTGTGGCTCGGCAACGTCCGGGTCCGCGCCGGATCCGCCGGCCGCCACCGAGGGCAGCCAGGTGAGGCTGGACTGGACCGGACTGCCTGGCGCTTGATTCGAGCGCGAGAGCGGATAGCGGAAGATCCAGTTCGGCTGCGCGTCGGTGCCGTTGGGCCCATATCGCGCGATGGCGACGGGGATCCCCGCCGACCCGGCAGGTGCGGTTCCAATGGCAAATGACTCCGTGAAGCGCTGGCCCTGCGTGGCTGGCAGCAGATTGCCCGCCACATGCGTCTGGGTCAGGTCATGATCGCGCGTCAGGGCATCGGCCGCGCCCCAGGTTATGGCGGTCACAGGCGTTGGCGATCCACCCGTCAGGTAAATCGGATCCCATATCTCAGTGGCCTCGGTAAGATTGACAACTTCGCGAATGCTCTCGCCGGGAAGGTCGGTCTGGATCAGCAGGGAGATTCCACCGGCCGCAATCTGCGGGCCGAAGTTGAAACCGTGGCCCAGAATCCACATCGATGTCGATCCGCAATTCAGGCACTGCTGGCTGTCGTCGAACCAGTAAGGTTGAATGCCGTCGTTCCACAGCGGGGAGACAACGTATTGGGTGGCGTCGGCCAACCCCGTCCCGATCTCGAAGGGGACGATGACTCCATCCGGCGTGGTCGCGCTGATCAGCGCGCCGGCCGGCACGCTATTGCCCGTCACGTTGCATTGAATCGTGGTGCTGGCCGAGAGCGAGGGCGTGGGCTCATAGTCGACCAACCGCGCCATGCTCACCAGGGAGCGGCGCTGCGTGGCGTTCAGCAGCGTTGCCTCGGTCGCAACCCGGTCCTGCAGGTAGCTCAGTTCGTCGGCCAGTGCGCACAGGGCTTCCATGAACATGACGCCGAAGTCGGCTTCCGAGCGCTCCTGCCAGGAGGGATAGCGCTGCGCGGAGAAGTCGTTGAGCGCCAATTGGAAGCTCTGGAAATCCTTGGCCGTGTAGTCGATCGCAGGCAGGGGCGGCTCCTCCGGTTCGCAGCAGGAGCTTTGCGGAGCGCAGTCGAAGTCCGATGGGCAGAGAACCTTGAAAGAGAAGGTCGCGCTTGAATACATCGGGTCCAGCGTGGTCAAGGGCTCGAATGAGCCGGCCGGACCCGAAGAACTCGGCGTGCCGGTGGTGAGAGTCAGCGTGTAATTGGAAAAATCGCCAGCCTCATTGACGTAGACCGCCAGCACCGGACGCCCGTCCGTATCGACCGACCAGTCTGTCGCATTGTCGACCGCCCGTGCCAGGATGCCCTGGAGCCGGTCGCCGCCGGTGATGGTTGCCGCAACCACAGTTGGCGAGGCAGGCTGCACCGGGACCGTATTCAGAAAGTGCACATAGAGTGTCGTGGCATCGACGCTCTGCAACTCGACAAAATCGATGCCGTTCACCGTGCTCGATTCGAGCACCAGCACCAGGCGATTGCGCGGTTCCGTCAGCGGTTGCGTCATCTCAGATCACCTGCACCTGGGTCTGGGCTATCGACTGTGTCTCAATCAGCACGTAAGTCACCTGAATCACGATGGCGCTATCCGGCAGCGGGGGTCCGGAGACGGCTCCGCCCGTTGAGCCGGCCTGCGTTTGCACCGTGACGTCCTGCACAGTGATCTGGTTGCCCAGCCATTGATTCAACGACTGCGTGACAACCAGCTTGGTGGTCGCGCCCAAAGACGAATTCAAGGGGGCAAAAAGCAGACGCCGCAGCCCGGCACCGAAGGTCGGCAGGCACACGCGCTCGCCTGGATTGGTGAGCAGAACCTGTTGGACCATCTGCTCCACATGGCTTGCGTAATCGGTCTGCGCCGCCTGACCAGACGCGGCATCGATCGCAAACGGATAGCGTATGTCCCGTCGCGTCATCTAATCCTCCCCGGCTCCCGCCGATCGCCGCTCTGGCGCCCGATTCCTTTCATGCTCACAACCCCTCCACCGCCGGTTGCGTTACTACAATCAACACCGCACCTTGCGGTGCCTCGGTCGCCGCAAGGCAAAGCCCCACGCTGGCCTCATTCAGAACAAGATCTCCGCCGGCCATCACCCGCGTGGCGCCCTGCACCCACTGCACGGTTACGCACGGGCTTGGCACGCCTGCCACATTGAAGGCGCATCCTGCCACTGTGCAGAGGTCCGATACGCGCAGAACCGGCGCGCCGGCGTTCACCTGCGCCTGGCCCGGCACGGCCATCACCATTCCCCCGTGAGGACACATCATGGTGCTCGAAGCCGTCAGCAGCGCGGGCATCAGCTCACCTCCAATGCGCCGTTGTTCACATTCACCCCGCTGGCACCGATTGCCACACTGCTGCCGCTGGAGCTGCTGGTCACTCCGCTCGAATCGAGCACCACCGTGTTCTGCTGCGCGTCAGTCAGCGTAATGCTGCCCGCGTCGTTGTCCATGGCCAGCGAGCCTGCGGCGGTGATGATGCTTTTCACCGTCGCGCTGGCCTGCGAGGGAATGTCGCCGGCGTTCCAATACATGCCCACCCACACCGGATAGGAAACATCGCCGCCCTCGAACTCGATCCACACGCCGCTGCCTACCTCCGGCAACATCAACACGCCCACCTGCGGCCCGGCATAGGGAACGCAGGGCATGCACCATCCCGTGCCACCCATGGGCAGCACCGAAGGCACCGATGCCTTGATCCGCATCGTCGACGCATCCACATCCGTCACCACCCCGCGGTACATCCCGTAGAAGCGGTTGCGTATGTGATCCATCAGTTCCTGAAGCTGCCGGTCGCTCATAAGCCCAATCCACCTGGCAGCAACCCAGCTCCGGGCGCTGCTCCCACGGCATTGCGCATCAGCACAAAATCCATCGTGTGCTTCTCCGCCGTGATCTTGTGACGAACGCTCCAAACGAAATACTTCCCCGAGTGGAGCGAGCCGGCCGCATTGAGTTGCGTCACCGTTCCGGCCCGCAGAATCGAACCCAATCGGTTCACATCCGCCGTCCCCTTGCAGCGAACAAACCACCCCGCCTCGATCAGCACTGACTCTGCCCGCTGGGTCAGTTCCTGCCCGTCATCCACGGTCGCGGTCAGCACCGACGTCACGGTTGTACCGGCAAAAGCCGCCAGCCCGCGCGCCTCAAGTGGGTCCAACCCGGAATCGCTGGTCGTGCCGCCTGCGCCGTCCTGGTCCGAACTTGTAAAGAGCGCTTGCATGGCCACCGTTGCCGACGGGCGCATCACGTCCCATGTGATATCGACCGCATCGATGGTCGCCGCGGTCGCATCGTTGAGTGTCAGCACGGTGGCTGGATCGCCTCCCAGCGCCGGCCTTGCGAACGAGCCCGTTCGCTGCCCCGGCGTGTCTGTGCAGAAGACGCGAAACAGTTTGCCGTTGCGCCGAGCCAGTCGCCGCAGAAACTGCGCATCGGTGGCCCGTTGCATCAGACTGTTGCTGTCTGAGGTATGAGCCGGAGAATCGTCGCTCAGATTTGCGGCATCCGGTGTCATCCCGTAATTCCCGAAGATCGTATTCGCGACCGCTCCGTCGGTTACGTCTGCCCACTCTTTGATCTGCTCGGTGGTGTTCATCAGCCATGTCGCATCCTGGCCCCAGACCTTTACGGTGCTTGCCACGGTGCCCGTGTCAAGGTGCGCGGTCTGGGCCAGCACATAGCCATCTATCAGACACTGCGTAATGCCGTCGCTGGCGGCGGCTGTAATACAGACATTGGAGAGCGGACCCAGGCGCGTATCGTTCACCAGGTCGTAATCGCCCGAACTGGTGACGTTTACCGGCAAGGTCATCGAGAAGGCGCCCGGCATATCCACGTTCTCCTCCACATCCAACTCCACGATCGCCGCCGTCAGATCGGTCGCCGCCTGCCCGCCCACCAGAATTGAGAAGGTGCTGCCCATTTACTGCCCTCCCAGGGGAATACCGATCAGGGACCGTGCCTCAAGGGCCGCCGCAACCGGCGAGTCATTCGCGTCGCACAGCTTCCAGAACAGTGTCGGGTCCTGCAAATACCGCGCCGCCAGCAGGTCCAGCCGGTCGCCCTGAACCCGGGTGTGATAGCCGGCAAGCGGTAAGCTAACCGGTGACTGCCACAGCCGCGTTGCGGTCACAATGCGACCATCCGGCAGGTTTACGGTATAGGGCGTCAGCTTCGCGTATCTGCTGTTCGAGGCAAACATTGCGCTTGATTCAACCTCCAATTTCCTATGGTCTTAAACCGGCAGCATTCCGATAATCGACTCCACGCTATTGGCTAGGTTGGCGATCGCCAGCGCCTCACGCAGGCCGGTCGTATACGTTGCCGCCGCGTTTGCAAGCGTGCCCAGCGGCCCATCGACATATTGCAGTTCAGGCGGTGTGAGCACCTTCAGAGAAATTTGCGCCTCGGCGTGAGTCGGAATCAGCAGCGTGCCGTCATAAATTTTTTCCGTGATCGTCAGCGCTGTCACCCGTACAGGAGCGATTCGGCCCGGTCCCCAGACAAAGAGCACTGTGGGCAACTGCGCCGCCGGCACCGACGTGACCGCAGGCGGGGCGCCGCTAAGTCCCAGCGCCGACGACACCGATCCGATGAGGCCACCGCCAGGCGGGGCGGTAGGAAACAGCAGCATCTCCAGCGCCGCAATGCGCGGATAGACGCCGCTCACCGTTGCCAGCCCAGCCGTTACCGCACTGCCGTCCGCGATCGTCTCATCGGCGTCCATCGTCAGCGTAAAAGAGAACGACTCCTCAGGCGGACCGGTAATCGCCAGCGGGTTGCTGGGGCTCTGGCCGGGCGTGTTGGCGCCGCCGCTTTTGGCCGGCGTCCAGGTGTGCGTCATAGTTTCAGGGTTGTACTGGAACAGAATCACGTTGGGCACAGGAATAGGAAAGCTCTCGGTAAACTCGATCAGTGCGCCGCGAAGATATTGGCCAGTCATCCGAACCTATCCAATCTGCTTAAGAATCGAGTCCACAATTTCTTCCGCCAATCGCGGCAAATTCCTGCTTGCCGCCTGCTCGTTCAAGTCCACGTTCAGCGTGTCGAAACTGCCTTGTTTGAGCGACGCCGCGCCCAGTCCCTTGCCGACACGTTCTGCAAGCTCACCGGCCTGCGCCACGGTCAGTCCCGGCACGTCCAGCACCAGACGATCGATCTGGATGTCGTTCATCGGCTCACCTCTGCGACTTCCGGGGCAGAATTCATAGCACGCCCGCCTTGCCCAGTGGCGCCCGCAGCAACTGCCCCTGTTTGGCATACTCGCGCTGTGCCGCAATTTCGATGTGTTCCATGCCGATCCGCGCGCCTTCATTGCGGGCCAGAAACGCCGCTCCCAGAGCAATGGCCTTGATCTGCGCGCCGTTCAGTTCCATCTCCTCGGCCAGGGCGGCAAAGTCAATGTCTTCGGTGATGGTTTCGCCGCCGGGCGCAAAAGCAGGCAAGGACTTCTCCCACAAAATGCGCCGCTCCCGCTTGTCTGGATTGAGAAAATCGACGACAAAACGCAGCCGGCGCAGAAAGGCCGCGTCCAGATCGTTCTTCCGATTGGTGGCCAGAATCGCAATCCCGTCGAACTGCTCCACCCGCTGCAGCAGGTAGTCAATTTCGATATTTGCGAAGCGGTCGTGCGAGTCTTTCACCTGCATACGGCTGCCAAACAGGGCGTCAGCCTCGTCGAAGAAGAGCAGCCCGCCAGAGCGCTCACAGGCGTCGAAAACATCTCGCAGGTGCTTCTCGGTTTCGCCGATGTACTTGTTCACCACCCCCGCCAGGTCCACGCGGTAGAGTTCCAGGCCGAGTGAGCGTGCCAGCACCTGGGCCGCCATGGTCTTGCCCGTTCCGCTGGGCCCGCCGAAAAGCGCGGAGATTCCCTGGCCCAAATGCGTGAGACGGCCAAAGCCCCACTCCTCGTAAACCTCCCAGCGGAGCAGCACCTGCGCTTCAAAATCTTTGAGCACCCGGCGCAGGCTTGGCGATACAACCAGGTCATCCCAGGTGTAGGGGCATGGCAGCGACTGCATCAGGTCACTGTAGCTTTGCACGGCGCGCCGCAGAGCCCGATGCACCGCGTTCTCTGAAGCCGACTGTGCCGCCAGCCTCACCTCCATCGGAGTAAGCCGCTGGGTGCGCACAATCGCAGGAGGTTGATCGTTGCTGCACTGCGCCCACACCGCCAGCCTCTGCGCCGTTGACAACGGCTGCAAGGCGTACCGGTGCGTGGCGCTCGCGTGGACTGTCTCTGCACCGCGCAGGCTGCGGCAGCCAAGGAGTTTCAGTTCCATCCACTCCGGCGCGCCTACCGTTTCCGCGTCGCGCCAGTAAAGAACCGAGCCTGTGGCTCTAGCCAGCCGGGCGGCGCGAATCAATCCGTCGATCTTGCCTTCTGCCGTCGCTGGCGATGCGCACTGCGCCAGCGGCGTCCTCACCGACAGAAGCCGGCTTCCAATGGTTGCGGCGAACTGCGCCGCCAGGGTCTCGCGGCCCGATCCATCCGGGCCCGCAACCACGGCATCAATATCCCACTCGCCATTGGCGAGGATGCCCGGCGCCAATTCGGCAATCATCCGTACCAGCACATCCCGATAAAGGCAAGGCAGACTGTTCGCCGTCTCAGCAGCGAAGAAGCGCGCTGAGCCGTCCAGCGAGGGATCAGCCCAGCGCTCCTCTTTTACGCTGAGCACCACGGCCTCGTCCACTTGCCAGGCTGATGCGGCATGCAACACCGGCTCTCCATTCGCCGGGCGCGCCAAACGCCAGCGCAACAGGCCGGTCATCCCGGCCGGCAGCCCATCCCTCCAGCCAAACAGGGCCGCAGCCGCGGCTGCGGTCGGTTGTGTCGCGCGCGTGTCGTCGGCCAGATAGGCGAGCACCCGGCCCAGCCTGGGATCAAGCTCGACAGCAACACACAAAGCCAGCAGCTCTTTCTCGTTCCCGGTCAAGTTGAAACTCTGCCCAATCGAAACCCAGAACTCGTTCACCTGCAGTACGTGATCGGCTGCGGCGGCAGCCTTTGCCAGGCGCGCCGGCTCGGCTTCGCGCAGAAAGCTCCGGTACCGCTCCGTCTCGGCGCGCGGTTCGGTCAGAATGCGCCGTACTTCGCCGGGCGGAATTGCCAAACCCTGATCGGGGCTGGTCTGCCCTTCGCTCCACAGGCGCTCTATCCAGGCCGTGCGCAGACGGGCACAGGCGCGCACACGCGCCGCAATTGCGTCTGCTGTTCGGATTGGAGCTCGCTTGCTCATATCTTCATCAGGGAATCAGTACCCACCAGCCCGGAGGGGCTTCCATTGCATTGACCACCACTCTGACCGGCACATAGCTTCCGGAAATAAAGCCCGAGGTGGGAATCTCAAATGAAATTGACCCGCTGACCGCGTCCACGGTGGCCACTCCCGGAGCGACTGCGGCAGCTAATGTCAACGCTGTTTGATCCAGCAGAATCGAGGTTTCGCCATCGATCAAGCCGCTGGCCGTAAACGTATAAACCCCCGACGCATTGGGCGTCAGCACGGGCTCCGCGGGCCCGATTCCATTGACCACGGGCGCGATCGAGACAGGCAGCGCGTTGCTGCGGAACGCCGTAGTCGCGTTGCCCACCGTGAGCATGTACGCTCCCGGCATCGGCGTGGCAGTGAGAGGCGTGCCCGAGGCAGGAACGGCTGCGTAAGTTGGCGCCAGCCGCACAACCAGCTCATCCGCATTGCCCGCCGTGCCCGAAGCCGAGGTTCCAAGCGCCCTCCACAACGGGGGAACAGGCCACTCAGATCCACCACCGGAGGGGCTCAGGTAGACAACTGCGGCATCCACTCCATCCAGGCCGCTGCCGCGCACCCGGATGCTCTCTCCGGCTGCCGCCGCGGGCTGGCCCAAAACGGTGACCACTTGCGACGGATCGGTTGCGTTGGGAGCCACCCTGTAGGCCACCTGCATGGCCACTTCGAACAGGCGCGGTTCCGGCTCGGGGATGGGCGAGGGCAGGTTGAGGTCCGCTCCTACGCTGAGCGACACCTCCACCGGCGTGCGCACCGGTTCGGACGGTGGACTCTCGGGAGTGAGAAACACAATCGCGACCCGGAACATCGCCGAGAGGCGGATAGGCACTGTGATCGCTTGCCATAGACGGCTCATCTCCTCGATTGAATCCGCCTCCACTGTGACCGTGAATTCGGCCGTGGAACTGACGTAAATGGGATTCGCGTGGAAATAAGCCAGCGCCACACTCATCAGATACTGCTCCATGTGCCAGTTCTTTTCTGAATAGCTGGTGAGCAGATACGAGAGGTTGAGACTCAGCGGCTGAGAGGCGTTCAACTGGCCCCGCTGGCCCTGCACGGGCGTGTTTCTCCAATACGGGTCGCGTCCTACGTGCAGCAGGTATAGGCTCAGCACGTTCGTGCCTTCGGTGCGCGAAACAGCCGGCATGAGTCCTGAGACTTCAAACTGGAATTGGTTGGCGACATAACGCGGGGAAGCCTTGATCGCATCGCTCAACTGCGTGATGAGCAAATGCGTAACCTGCGCGAGATCCTGGACGCTCCATGCCATCGCCGTTATCCCTGAACCAGTCCGTAGTGCCACGCCAATCCGCGCGCCAGTTGCCCTTCGTCTCGCGGTCGCGTTCGCGACTGCGCTGCCCGGCTTTCCGCTGTCTGGCCAGCCACCACAACGGCCGGCTGCATCGCCGCGGGCTGAGGAAGCACCGCGCGGATTTCAACCGTTCCGATGTGAACTCGCGGGCCTTCGCTCGCTTTGCTCTCAATCGCTTTTGCAGGCGGCGGAAGCACGGTCTTCGGCGGGTCCGGCGCAATGCCCTTGCCTGCGCTGGAATCACGCGCCTGATCCTGCCTTGCTGGCTCGTCCTTCGCGGCCTTCGGCCCATCCGCGACAATCCCTCCCGTCAATTCTTCGGCCACCCGCGACGGGCTCACAAGCCGGCTCTCGGCGGCAAAGGGCGTTGGCGCGGATTTCCAGGTTCGGTCGGGTACTGGTGCGCGCTCGCTTCGCAATCGTGGACCCGCTGCCGGTATTGGCGCTTTATCCTGTCCTGCTTTCTGCTGGCGCCTTGGCGTCACATCCGCGGTTCTAACCGCAAGCGGTTCCTGCGCAGACACAACCGATTCTGCCTTGTCAGCCGCTGAAGGACCGCGTACCGCGGCCGCGCTTCTCCGCGGCCGATGCGCCGACACATGCTCCTGGCTGGCCTCTGCTGACTCAGCGAGCATCTTGAAAGTCGGGATCTGCGAGGGCTTCTGTGCATTCCCCGCAACAACGGGACGATTCCCGACGACTGATGACGACCGTGGCAACGGAAGCTCCTGGCCGCCGGGCGTCAATTCGCTCCGTGTCCCCAAAGACGGCGGGGATGAGCGCGCCGATGAATTCTCGGCAAGAACGAACCGGTCCTTAATGACGGGCGCATGGGCGCGCTCTGCTTCGGCGTACGGGAATTCGCGCCGCACTTTCAACACAGGCTCGCCGCGTGGCAACGGCTCCGCAAGCTGCATCAGATATCCACGCCTGTTGGTCGCCTTCGTCATACCACCACCCGTTCCCGTCGCCGAATGGTCTCCGCATAGGTCCGTCTGCGGCGCTGCGGCATGGCCAGGATGGCTGCCTCGTCCCAGTGGTATGCAGCCGCGATGGCATCGATCTCTTCGTGTACTCCCGCTGCGGAAACTTCGAGTTCATCCATGACCAGCCGCGGCACGTGCAGCGAAATCGTCACTGGCTGGCCGCACTCAGGGCAATTTCCCGTCAAGGGCCGTGACACCGGCGGCGCCATGGCCTCCATGGCGCGTTCCGCGTGGGCGATGGTGCGGGCGCTGACGCGGGCATTTGGCCCAATCGAACGGATGCACCGCTCCGCCAGCAGCGCAGATGCGCCGGGCTGGCCGAGCACATCCACCTGGTCCTGCACCTGCGGCAACCGGAACCGCACACCCTGTCCCGCCTTTCCAGTCAGGCGAAACCAATGCGCATCCCCGTCGCACAACTCCACACCGGGCCGCACGGCGGGATGCACATCCGCAAGAAACGCCAATATCGAGAACTCCAGTTCCATCCGTTCCCCACATCCATGAGAGTTGTCCCGGAACACACACGCCACCCTGTCGCCGAAGAGAAACCGCCGCAGCCCCAAAAGCGCTGTTTCAAAATCCGTAACGGTCAAAGCCGCCCAAAGCTCCCGGCTGTTGTCCGGGCTCGGGACCGCGCCACTGACGTACTCCGCTACTTTAGCCAATCGGGGCAAAACCGCGAGGGCGCGCTCGACGGCTTCGCCCGCGGCTTCAAGAATGGCCACATCGTCGTTCCCGTCGGGCACTCGAAACAGAACTTTCAGCCCGCTTACCGGCAGTTCCACCTCTAGGTCTCCAGCGGCTCGGTCAGCGTGGTGTCCTGCTCCCAACCTTCGTTTTCCAGCTTGATGTGTTCGATGGCGATCGCATTCGCACCCGCATCCAGGTCGGGCAGCGCCTGGTACTCCGACACCCAGCAGCGATGAACGAAAAACCGCCACACCGGCTGCCCTTCCTCGTTGAGAAGATCGATCCGGACTTCCTTGCGCAGATTCGCCAGCGACTGGCTCGGCGATCCTTTATCAAGGACCTGGGCGTAATTTGCCCACTGCACAAAGTCCTGATCCTCGGTGAGCCCGCGTTCCAGAGTGATCGGTTCATATTTGGTCCGCCCCAGTCCCTTGCGGATGATCGGGTCCCCGCCTGACTTGTACTCGATCACTTCCGAGGAACGCTTGAGCGCTCCAACCTTGCTGACCACCGCGACCGGAGAGGTCGACGTTCCGAAATACACCAGGAAACGGTAGCTCTTGTACGGATCGAAACGGTTCACATTGACGGTAAACGGCTTTCCCATAAAACTCGCTCTCCTTGGCTCTGCATCCTCAATGCCGGCTGCTGGTTTCCCGCGCTTGACGCGCGCTTTACGATGTCTGCCCCGCCAGTTGCGCTATCTTGATCACCACGAACTCTGCCGGCTTGAGCAGCGCCACGCCCACCACGATGTTGACCACGCCCAACTGCTGATCAGCAGATGTAGTCGTCGTGGAATCGCACTTGACCTGAAAGGCCTCACTGGGCGTCGAGCCCTGAAGCGCCTGCTGGTTGAACAGCGAAAGCAGAAACGCTTCGATCGAGCTCTTGATGGCCAGCCAAAGGGGCTCGTCATTGGGCTCGAAGACCACCCACTGCAAGTTTGAGATCAGCGTCTGCTCGATGAACAGGGTCATGCGCCGTACGGGCACATACTTCGATTGCGCGAAGGCCATATCCCCGGCCACCAGGGTGCGCGCCCCGTACACAACTGTGCCCGTGCTGGCGAAGCTGCGCAGGCAGTTGATCGAGTCAAGGTTCAGCACGCCTTGCTGCTGGTCGTTCATTACCCCGGTTGCCACCGGCCCGGTGGTTCCCAACAGAGGCGTCCCAATGCCCGCCGGCGCCTTCCACACCCCTCGCGTAGCATCCGTGGTCGCAAAAATGCCGGCCACATAGCCACTGGGCGCCACAGCCATGGGGATGCCGCTGACCGGATCTGTCGTTGTCAGATACGGAAAATAGAGAGCTCCGTTCTGACTCAGGGGAATCGTTCCCACCAGCGAATCGATGCTCGGGAGCGCACTTCCCGGAATTTGAAACGCCGTGGCCTGCGGCGGCGGATCGACGATGGAAAAGGCTCGCTTGCGTTCCGCGAAGGCCAGCGCCGCGCTCAGCACCACGTTGTCTGACACGCCCGGCACCAGAAGAAGGTTGAAAATCTCCACGTTGTCCAGCGAAGAATTCGCCTGGAAAGCGGGAAGAAAATCGGCCGCCGCATAAGTCGAGGTGAATCCTGCCGGCAAGCCCTGCACGGGCGATGACCCCAGCACGATCAGCGAAAAACTTGCCGGGGCTGGAGGAACAGGCAGCGCCGGAGACGTGTAGGGGAACTGCGTGCCGTAGGAAGTGCCGGAGATGGGCTGCACCGTGACCAGCGACGAAACGTTGTTGATCAGCGAGTCAAGACTGTTTGGCTGCCCTTGTGCAATCGTCAGGTCAACGCTGCGGTAGACCTCGACCTGAGTGCCGTAGGTGATGACCAGGTCGAAGAGCGTGTAAATGGTGGGTGTGGCCGGATTTGTCCGCAGGTTGGTCACCTTCGCCGTCATGGGCACGACGTCTGTGGGCTGCTGCGCCAGAAACTGAATCCCGACCGTGGGTTTGGTGGCATCCGGAAGAATGCTCGCAACAAAGCAAAGGTCGTCGGGCTGGCTGCCGAACGGCACTGGACCCGAAGGGCTCTGCGCCGAAGGCTGTAATCCAACCACGTAGGCGTTGTTGCCTCCGTTGAGAAAGAACGCATAGACCGCGCGGGCTACGTCTGCGTCCAGCAGCCCGCTGGTATACAGTCCGCCGAAGTTGCTCTCGTAATCGCTGAAGCTGAATAGCTGCACCGCCGTATTGAAGGGTGCCTTGGTCTTCCATGGATGGGTGTAACCCACAAAGGCCGTGATTGAAGTGGGTGCTGGCGTTATGGTCTGGGTACTGAGCGGCAACTCCTGAATGTAGATGCCGGGGTAGCTATATGCTGTGGCCATGATCGAACCTCACACCTGAAGTGAACACATACCGGAGACTTGAACCGTACAACTCAAAAAGCAATCGGGGAACTTACGTTTGCGAACGACTGAAACTTTTCCAGATCCGGCTTTCCCCTTCATTAGCGAGTCAGTGAATACCTGCACCTCAGGGGAATAAGAAAAACCGAAACCTGTGCAGCGATTGATGAACGTCAAGAGGATGCCAGCAAGCTGGCCGAAGCCGGGGTGGCGGGAGTCGTGCCGGCTGCAGACGCCCCACCGCTCAACGTTACGGTGCCCGCGGCCGGTAGCGGGCCGCTTTGTCCGCTTACTGTTATCAGATAAGAGAATGGGGTTGCGGTTGAAAGCGATGCCAGTGTGATACCCGTCGCGACCTTGCTCCAACTCACTGTAAGTGTGAACGTGGTGGGAGTAGCACCTGAAGCTGGCGCAACCGTAATCTGGATGTTTTCAGCATCCGTCGCATCGCTCGTGCTGGTTGCCGCCAGGGTAAACGCAGTCTGGGAGTTATCGGCCGCTTCCGGCACTGCCGCGTCGAATCCAGGGCCCGGTCCAATCGTACCCGTGTAGGCCGCCGGCATCTCGCCAGTGCCGGGGTCGGAAAGATAAACCAATCCATTCGCGGCAGCCGCACTTGTGCCCAGACTCGTGCCCAATGCAGCTGGCGTCAGTCCGGAATAGACCTCTGTCGCGCTCACCGTCACTGTAACCGTTCCCGCCGCGGCGGAAGGGTCAGACAACACGACCGTGATCGTATTGCCCATGGGACCCGCTTGAACTGCGGTTACGGTCAGCGATGGTGGAGTAACTGGCTGCGAAGCGGCCGCTACAAACCCCTGCGCTACCATCTGTTGAAGCAGCGCAAGAATAACCCCTTGGTTTGCAGAAGTGTAGAGGGGCGAAGACGAAGCATCCACGCCGTTCGCCGAGAAATAGATCGCGCTCAGCGGCAGCTCTTCCTGACTCTGGTTGGCGTCGACAAAAGAAACCGGCCCGGTACCCAGCGCCTGATAGTAAGGCATAGGTGTCCCTCCATTTTCGAGATACTGCCGTGCTCATCAGGCCGCTGCAGAAGCGACTTAGCCATGAGACCGGCGTTTCGTTTCAGAATGACAACCGAAGAGATCGATCCATTGCAGCATGTGCCTAGCTGCTTTTGCCTCCTGCGGCCATAGCCGCAGGTTGGCTGGTTGCATTGCATGGGGCCGACCTGCATTCTGGGGAAATGTCGGCCACGGGGAATTTCAAGGAATTCGGCCACGAATGGCCGGTCTTGGTCACTTCGCCTTCAGAGCAGTGCTTTCCTACAGAATTGCGGTCAATCGAATCAAGTCTTTGCAGCCTGCTTCCTGGCCGCATTTATCTATTTCCGACCTTGGGGAGAAGTGTTGGCCGTCCAAATTCCTCAATCGCCGCCAACGGCAACTGGAACCGTCACCGAGTGATGGCCGTTCCGGCTTCGCAATTTGTACCACAACTCCTAAACGGAAATACAGAAGAATATTCCCTTTTTTTTAGAAGCAAGTCGCGCCCCATATATCCACGGTCTCCGTGCGACGTGTCCCTTGAAAGTACCCCGGCTAAATCCTCGATGAATCAGCCTGGACCTGACCCCTCAGACCTTTGACAGAAGGGGCATGAAAACCTAGCTGCTAAACCGAACAAAACAAACGGCCGGATCTGCCCGATCCGGCCGCCTCAAATAAGTACGAGCTGCGTCATACAACCGCCGCTCTTGCGAACTCACTGAATCATTATCGCGCGCCGCTCGTATGGCCCGTTCGTTGCAAGGCCAGCCGCGTGACGGCATCGCTCTGCTTCACCATTTCGTGAACCGAAAAACCCTTTTCCGCCAGCGCTCCCGTGGGACACGCCTGCACGCACTTGCCACAGCCGGTGCAGTTCCGCGCCTGCCCCCAGTTATCCCTAAGATCGCTGACGATCCGGGAGTAGATACCGCGCGATGCAACCTCCCATACATTCGCTCCTTCCAACTCGGCGCACACTCTTACACAGCGCGTGCACAGAATGCAGCGATTGTGGTCCAGGACGAAGCGATCGCGCGTCATGTCTACACTCAACCGCGGATTGTTGTAGGAGTAGCGCACATGGGTGATGCCCAGGGATTGAGCCAGCGACTGAAGCTCGCAATGGCCGTTTGACACGCACGCCGAGCAGATGTGGTTGCGCTCCACCAGCAGCAACTCGACGGCCATCCTGCGGTACAGTGTGAGCTTGGCTGAGGTGGTCTTGATCGACATCCCATCCTGAATGGGAGTGGTACAAGCTGGCAGCAGGCGGTCGGTGCCCGCGAGTTCCACAAGGCACACACGGCATGCTCCCACCGCGCTTAGTCCCTTCAGATAGCAGAGCGTCGGAATCTGCTTCCCGTTGGCCTGGGCCGCCTCAAGGATTGTTTGTCCCGCCTGGGCGGTCACTAGTTCGCCATCAATTCTGACGGAGATTGTTTTGTTCGGCAACGCGGCGCTCCTTTCTATTTCGTTGGTCTCAATTAGCACCGACGGCGGTTCTCAGGTCACAACGAAGGCACCGGCGGCATTCCTCAAGCGCCTCTTGCGAATTGAGACCAGCAATCACTTCTTCCTGTGAATGAACACGGACTTCTGCGGGCACACTGTGCGCCGTGTGGCGGCGGCTGAGGCTCGGCTCTCCCGGCGCCTGGCGGCTATAGGTGAACTGCGGAAAGAGCCTCTCCCAGCGTTGCTCGCCCATCAGGCGCTCGTCGATTTTGCGCGCGGCCTGTTTGCCGCCGCCCATGGCGTTGGAAACATTGGATGCGCCAGTGATCACGTCTCCGCCCGCATAGAAACCGGCGCGGCTGGTCTCCATTGAGAAGCGATCCACCATGATCGTTCCTTCCTCTTTAAGTTCCAGGCCAGACGCGCGACAGAAGTCCAGATCGAAGGTTTCGCCCACGGCAAGAATCACGCTGTCGCATTCGAAGCGCTGCACTTCATTGGTGGGAATGGGCCGCTTGCGTCCCGATTTGTCGTATTCGCCCAGGCGCGTCTTAACAACCTCAATAGCCTTCACGCTTCCGTCGGCGCCACCCAGGATGCGGTGCGGCGCAGCCAGAAAGACAAAGCGCACACCCTCCTCTTCCGCAGCCTGAATCTCCTCATCGATCGCGGGCATGTCATTGCGTTCGCGGCGATAAAGAATGGTGACGCTTGAGCCCATGCGCAGCACGGTACGCGCGGAATCGATGGCCGCGTTGCCGCCGCCAATCACCGCTACCCGGGAACCGGGAAATACCGGCTCTCGTTTAGCCACCGATTCAAGGAACGGCAAAGCAGGATATACGCCTTTCAGCTCCGTTCCGGGAAGATAGAGCCATGATTCCTTCCACGTTCCGATCGACAGAAAGACGGCATCGAACTCGCTTGCCAGCTCATTCAACGGAACATCCAACCCCACTCTGGTGTTGAACACCATCTTCACGCCGATTCTCTCGATAAGATCCAGTTCGCGTTGCAGGACGGACTTGGGCAGCCGGTACTCGGGAATGGCAAAGCGGAGCATCCCTCCAGCCTCGCTGCGCTCTTCAAGGATGGTGACGTCGTGGCCCAACATGGCCAGATAAAAGGCGGCCGTGAGGCCCGTCGGGCCTGAACCCGCAACGACGATCTTGTGCCCCGTCGGCGCGAGCTTGCGCGCCGCGATTCGCTGCACCATCGGCTCGAAGCGATCTGATTGGTAAATCGCATCCGCGATATAGCGGTGTACTTCACGCATGTTCACCACTTCATCGAAGGATTGCCGGCGGCAGCGATTGTCGCAGGGATGCTGACATACCCGGCCAGTGGAGGCGGGCAGTGGATTGTCGAGAATCACCGACTCGAAAGCATCGTCGAGGCGGTTCTCCAGACAAAGCTCCAGGAAGCGCGGAATGTTCATTCGTAGCGGACAACTGTTTTCGCAGGGAGAAAGAGCCAGTTCCTGGCATACGCCGGCGCGGCAACGCCTGGCCACAATGTGGTCTTCATATTCCTCGCGGAAGTGGCGAATGGTCGTGAGCACAGGATTTGGCGCCGTCTGGCCCAGCCCGCAGAGCGAACTCTCGCGAATCATCCGCCCCAACTCATCCAGTCGGTTCAGGTGCTCCGGAGTTCCACGGCCTTCGGTGATCGCATTGAGGATGCGCAGCGCCTTGTTTAGCCCCACCCTGCAAGGCACGCATTTGCCGCAGGATTCGGAGTGCGTAAACTCGATGAAATAGCGGGCCACATCCACCATGCAATTGTCTTCATCCATGACCACCATGCCGCCAGAACCCATGATGGAGCCAATCTGCGCCAGGCTCTCGTAGTCCACCGGGGTATCGAGCATCTCTGCGGGAATGCATCCGCCGGAAGGCCCGCCGGTTTGCACGGCCTTTACGCGGCGTCCGGCGATTGCTCCTTCTCCAATGTCATAGATAAAGCTCTTCAGCGGAGTACCCAGCGGCATTTCCACCAACCCCGTGTTTTGGATCTTGCCCACCAGGGAAAACACCTTCGTGCCAGGACTCTTTACGCTGCCGGTCTCGGCAAACCACGCCGGGCCGCGGCTCACGATCGGCGCAATATTGCACCACGTTTCAACATTGTTGATATTGGTTGGTTTGTCCCACATTCCTTTCTGCGCGGGAAACGGCGGGCGGGGGCGCGGCCTGCCGGCATAGCCCTCCAGCGAAGCAATCAGGGCCGTTTCCTCGCCGCAGACAAATGCTCCTGCTCCCTGCACCAATTCAATATCGAAGTTGAATCCACGATCAAGAATGTTCTTGCCCAACAGCCCGTATTCGCGCGCCTGTTGGATGGCATGACTCAAGCGGTGCACCGCCAGGGGATACTCAGCGCGCACATAGACGATGCCCTCGGTCGCGCCCGTCACGTAAGCGCCAATGATCATGCCCTCCAGAACTGAATGAGGATCGCCTTCAATCTCATTGCGGTTCATGTAGGCGCCGGGATCGCCCTCATCGGCGTTGCAGATAACGTACTTGGCATCTGCCTTGGCCTTGGCCAGAAAATCCCACTTGTTGCCGGTGAGGAAGCCCGCCCCGCCCCGCCCGCGCAGCCGGGATGCCTTGATCTGATCGAGCACGCTTTCCCCGCGTCCGTCGATCAGCACCTTGTAAAGGGCCTGATATCCGCCAACTGCGATGTATTCTTCAATGTCTTCAGGATTGATCAGCCCGCAGTTCCGAAGAACAATTTTCTTCTGTCCCTTGAAGAACGGAATAACGTTCCATGGCGCCACTTCGGGATAATCCTGGCCATATTTCAAGTGTCCGGTAATGTGGTCCCATTCCTCGATCTTGAAGTACACGAGGTCGGGCGGCATTCCCTGGTTGGAAAGGCTCTCCAGAATGCGTGAGGCGTCGTTGGCGTGTACGCGCCGCAACATCACCAGCGGAGTTCCCGGCAGCCGGACGCTCACTAGCGGCTCCTGAAAGCAGGAGCCAAAGCAGCCTACCGACGTCAGCAGCACTTCTTGCCCGCCGCGTTGAATCGCCTCATTCAAGGCGTGATACACCTCTTCTGCGCCATTGCCGCGGCCGCAGGTTCCCATCCCAACCGCAATCCGGGGAATGGCCGGCAGCAGCTTGGCAAGCCCGGATTCTCGCACCGCGTTAAACGCGCCAATATCCAGAATTCGCGGCATCACTGCCTCCCCTGCATCAGAGCTTTCACTTCCCGCTGTAGCGTGCGTTCATTCACATGGCTGAGGATGTGGTGGTTCACTTCAACCACTGGCGCCAGCGCGCATTGGCCGAAGCAGGCAACCGTGCGAATGGTGAACTTGCGGTCGGGTGTGGTGAGCGCCAGCTTGTCAGCATCGTTGGTCTCGCTCAGATCCTGTCTGCTCAGCCCCAGATCCAGGCACAACTTCACCAATAAATCCCGGGAACCTCGGGTGTGGCAGGCTGTTCCACGGCAGACACAGATCACGTTGTCGCCTTGCGGATCGAGGTTGAACAACGCAAAGAAGGTTGCGGCGCTATACACCCTTGCCGGGGGCAACCCGGTCTCTTGCGCGATATAACGCAACGACTCCATCGACAGAAACTTGTGAGCGTTGGCGGATTGAACTGCTTCAAGGATTCCCAGCAGGGCCCCGGGACGGCCCTCGTGCTTTGCTACTGTCTGGTCGATCAGCAGCCTCTCGTGAACATCCAGGACTTCATCGGCGACAGGCTTCATCATTCCTCCTCTCCAGGCACCGCGACGCTAGCAGTGCGATGCGAGGACCACAGGGCACAGAACTCTTGATATGACTTGGGGACAGGTGGCAAAACCGTCGGCTGCATGCTCCGGAATAAGTAAATCGAGCGGGCGCGCAAATCAGACCTTCCTCCGTTTCTGCACTCCATCTCCGCAGAGGAAAGAGGGTAAAAAGAGCATTCACAACAAGGGCTTCGCATGGCTGACGAAAGAGGAATCCGCGCTCGAAACTCAGATCAATCCGCAGTGAATTACCCTCACAACATGTCCGTGCGGAACATTGATCCTATCTATGAGTGTCTGGATGTGCCTCAGATCACACGCGCCTGTGATTTTGAATTTTATGAAACTAGCACTCCGCGAGCATGCCGCGCTATGACAAGCGCTGTCTAACGCAACCCATGCTCTCCGATGCGGCTGGATCGGGGAGATCCGGTGGTTTGTTGGGGTTATAGCGGTTCTCCAATTGGTGTAGAGAGAAAAGCCACTGACCTTCGGTGGCTTTTTCCCCAAGAAAAAGCCACTTTGCACGACGCTGATGACTCCACGTGAATTGGAGAACCGCTCTAATATGTGGGTTCTCAGGCCCTTTTATCCCAGGTAGAAGGGGGTTAGTCCCAGGCGCATTTTTCGAAGGTTTTGACAGGGTGCTCACGAAGCACACGTTACGCGTTGTCCTGTGGCGATCTGGCGCAGGCTCTGGCCCTGGCAGCGGTCGCGTCGGAAGGCGGCATGGTTCAGTTCCAGTCGCCTGCGGAGTTCAGCCAGCCAGCGCCTCGTTCTCTGCAGGCTGTTTGAGTTCACCGCCCTGGTGACGAGGTATCAAACGTTCGATGAAATTTCGAGCTTTGCCCACCGCAGACATTCCCGTTCTTGCGTCATTGAGGGCACTCAATGCGTTCTTAGAATAAAATCCGGGAGCTGAAAAGGAGCCATAGGACTCGTTACCCGCCCCACGAGAAGATCACGTTCACCGTGGTCTCCACCTCGACTGGCTCGTTGTTGAGCAGATAGGGCCTGTAGCGCCAGGTACGCACGGCGTCGATAGCTGCCTGCCGCAACATCTCCGGTCCGCTCACAGCGTGCAGGCCTTGGATCGATCCAGTCTTCGAAATAGTGGCTTGCAGCACCACCGTGCCGGAAACTCGGGCTGATTTGGCGATAATCGGATAAACGGGCTGTGTCTTCTGAATCAGCATTCCCTGAGCCACACCAGCCGAGATATTCACAATCTTGGGAGATTCGACCCTTACCTTTGGACCGCTCTGTCCATTAAAGATGCTCCCGGTCACGCCAGCCGAACTGGCGCCGAGACCTTCCATGCCTGCCACGGCGGGGCCCGACGAGGGCGGCGTGTCCTTCCCGGCTGTCTTGATATCGCGCGGAATCCGCGTGGGTGCATTCAGCTGATTGTTCATCATCTCCGACTGCACAGCAGGCGGCTGTTCTGCCTCCTGGATCGTCCCGGGCTCCAGCGCGATCGCGGGCGATGGCTTCATCAGTTCCGGCGCAGGCGTCGTCAGCGCCGGTATCGTCAAGTTGGTCGTGGCCGGCTGCGACATTGCTGATCGATTCAGAGCGACCGTCTTAGGCAGGGAGTGATGATACTTCAGCGGGATCAGCACGGCCAGAACTAGAAGTGGAACTGAGACGATGGCAAAAAACGTCCCGGTCATCTTGCGCTTACTCTTGCGATTCAACCCTTTTTCAGGATTCACGCTATAGGACTGCAACGGCCAGGGATGTTCTTCAACATGCTCATGGGCCGTTGCCGGCGCACGCAAAGCAGTGCTATCAAGCTGCCTGCTTTCCACATGCGACCCGGCGGCTTGCACCGTCGCAGGTTTCGCAGGCAGCGGCGGGGTCGCATCAAAGTCGTTGAAGTCTTCAGGCAGTGTCGCGGGAGGTCTCCCGCTGTCCCATTCGTCGAAATCCGCGGGAAGCAATGCAGGTGCCGTTTCCTTCAGAATTGCTTGAGATGCCATTGGCCATCCGCTCCTTTCACATAGGTAGCGCCTTTGTAAATGCGCGTTTCCGGTTCGCCCGGCTGATTGGTGGTGCTGCCGGTTTGTAATGCCTCTGGCTTCGTGTCCGTGATGTCAGTGCCCCTCGAGGTGTCTGTTGCCGTGAACCTGGCCTGCATTCCTGTCGAAATTGACGTTTCCACGAGAAAAGGTTTGCTCTCGCTTGCGCGCTTCTGACCTCCTATAACCGCGCCATTGGCTTGAAGTACCGCAAAAATATCTTCACTATCCGCATCGGCGGGCGCAGGCGTAAGCGGATTGATGTGAGGTAGTCCCATCACCACAAGCGGTACAGTGGCTTGCGCCGTGGTGTAGTTCGCGATATCTGCCGGGGTGAAGGTTACCGAAATCATGTGTGTTCCTGGTGCAAGCACGGTATCTTTCGCTGGAGCACAGACAAATGTGCCTGGAACCGATGCTGTGGCATCGAACTCAGTAGCGCTCAGCGCCGTGCCATAAGAAATAGCAGCGGGCGTCGACCATGTGATGATCGGCGTCGCCTTGGTCACAGTGAGTGATACGGAGGCCTCCACCGTGGAGTAATCCGTTGCTTCTGTCGGAGTGAAGGTCACCGAGAGCGTCTCTGTTCCCGCCGCAGGTACGTCGCCTTCGACGGGTGTGTAGGCAAATGTTCCCGGAACCGACGCCGTGGCATTGAGCTGAGAGGTGCTGAGCGCGGTGCCGTACGTAATCGGATCGGGTGTCGACCATGCAATGGCCGGCGTCGCCTTGGTGACAATGAGTGACACGGATGCCTCTGACGTGGGTAAGTTGGCATCGGTCGGAGTGAAGGTTACCGAGAGCGTATGTGTTCCCGGCTTGAGCACGTCACCTGCGGCAGGACTGTAGTCGAATGTTCCCGGAACCGACGCCGCGGCATTGAGCTCCGTAGCGCTCAGCGCCGTGCCATACGCAATCACGGAAGGATCCGGCCACGTGATAATGGTTGGCGCTGCCTTGGTAACGGAAAGCAACACCCTGGCTGTCGCCGTGGTGTAGTCGACGGTATCATCCGGCGTAAAAGTTACCGAGAGCGCGTGGGTCCCGGCTGTAAGAACGTCGCCCGCGGCGGGCGAATAGGCGAATGATCCCGGTACCGATGCTGTGGCATTGAGCTCGGTAGCGCTGAGCGCGGTGCCGTAAGCAATTGAATCGGGTGTCGGCCATGTAATGACTGGCACGGTCTTGGTCACAGTAAGCGACGTGGCGGCCTGTGCCGGGGTGTAGTTCTCGCTGTCCGCCGGAGTGAAGAATACCGAAGGCGTATGGATTCCGGCCGCGAGCACAGCGCCCATTGCAGGAATGTAAACAAATGTCCCCGGCACGGATGCCGTGGCATTGAGCTGAGTGGCGCTGAGCGAAGCGCCGAAGGCGATCGGATCGGGTGTCGGCCACGTGATGTCCGACACCGCTCTCCTGACTGGCAACAAAACGCTGGACTGCTTCGTGCTGTACTTAGTGGTATCTGCCGGAGTGAAGGTGACCGTGAGGGTCTGGACCCCGGCTGGGAGCACTTCCCCTGCGGGCGGATCGTAGGAGAATGTTCCCGGAATCAATGCTGTGGCATTGAGTTCTGTGGCGCTGAGCGCGGTGCCATAAGTCATGGCCTGGGGTGTCGGCCATGTGATGATAGGCGTTGCCATGGTCACTGTGAGCGACACGGCAGCCTGCGCCGTCGTGTAATTTGTAGTGTCTGTTGGAGTGAACGTCACCCAAATGGTATGCGTTCCAGCCGTGAGTACGTAGCCTTTGGCAGGAGCATAGTCGAATCTTCCCGAAACCGATGCCGTGGCATTGAGCTGAGTGGCGCTGAGCGCAGTACCGTAAGAAATCGGAGCAGGCGTCGGCCACGCAATGATCGGTGTCTCCTGGGCCACTTCATCGGCATCTTTTTCCAGGATGTGCCATTGGCCTTCAGTTCCCTTTACATAGGTGGCACCCTTGTAAGTGCGCGTTTCCGGTCCGGTCTGTTTATCGGAAGTGCTGCTGCTTTGCAATGTCTCCCGCGTTGCAGCGGAAGGATGAGCGTCGTCCGAGATGTCCATTGACGCTGGGGGTTGTGAGAATGTCAGCGGTTCAGGCGGAATCAGCGTGTGCGCGGGAGGAGTATAGACGAACGGCTCCGGGGTATCCGCTTTGGCGTCAGGCCGAATCGGGCTAAGCGGAGGCTCGGCGCTAGCTGGGCCGGGTGTCAGCCGTGTAATGCTCAACGGCTCCTCGTTGGTGCCATTCTTTGCTGAATGATTTCTACCGAGACTTCTGAAGCTGAAGCCTCTCTTCTTTTCCTGGGGTAGGGGTTGCCCGGAAGCAGCGCTGACCATCTCCCGGATCAGGCGTGAAATCGGCGAGTCTTCAAGTACCAGCGGGGTAGCGGTGTTCTGCATCTGCCGCACAGCGGCATAGTCGTTGGGAATCCTCCACTGGACCGGCCTGGTGAGAGCTTTCTCAATATGTTCGTCACCAACCCCCAGCGTCTGAGACTGGTATCGGTTGATTACGACTTCGAGTTTGGGCCCACCTGCGCTGAAGAACTGGCCGATCAGGCGATTTGAGTTGCGCAATTCCGGGATTGCAGCCTGAGTAACCAGGTAGATCGTCTTCGCTTCTTTGAAGAGAGCCGTACCCACAAAATCAAGCTTCGATCCAACATCCACCACCACGTTATCAAAGCTTTGCCGCGCAACTGTCATGAGTCTGTCGATAGACTCATTGGAGGTCTGGTATTGGGGAAACTTACCTGGAGCCGCGAGTACGTTTAGTCCCGAACTATGCTTGACAAGGAGCTTTGAGAGAAAGCTCGAATCCAGCCGGCCGGATTCCTGAAGAGCGCTGATTGTCGAGAATTCCGAGTCAAGCCCCAGGTTGAGCGCAGCGTCACCAAGCGGGAGATCGAGATCGATCAAGAGGGTGTTTTGCGAAGTGTCCTGGGCCAGGGCGACCGCAAAGTTACAAGCGATCGTAGTAACGCCAGCGCCGCCCTTGGCACCTAAGAATACGAACAGCCTGCCGCCTACCCTTTTTGGTTGATTTGCCGGACGGCGGGCTGCGGCACGAACCAAAGCCTCGGCCATCGTGCTCTGGGTGACAGGCAGAGTCAGAATCTCGCGAACGCCTGAGCGCATGCACCGAAGCAATAGTTCAGGATCGTCCTTCTCTGAATAGACCATCACCGTCGCTACGCCGTTGGCGCAGATGCTCTCCACCAGTTCGAGGGCGTATTCCCGGTCACTGTCCAGGTCAATAATTATGGCGTTGTAATGCCGTTCGAGCAGCCTTGGCACATCGTCAAGGCTGGGAGGATAGGAAGAAAATTCGCGGACTTCTCCCCCTCCATGGCACTCTGCAAGAACCCTCGCTACCGCATTGCGGCGCTGCTCGTCGGGGCCGATCAGGGCAATCGACAATGTGCCGATATCAAAGAAGTCGGGATATTTCGTATCGAGATTCGGTGAAAAGCCTGAACCCATGGCATGACCTCCCTCTGCCGACTCCAGCGTTCTTTGCCGCTCAACCTCTACTTGAGAGGTCGTTTGTGAGTCGAGCTTGATTGATTCCACCCTTCAACGAGCAAAAGGGTGTCGGTTAAGCAAATCTGGGAGTGTTGCCATGGCGAGAACGACGTGACCTGCTCGCCAACAGGTCTTGCTGAGAAGGAGAGACACCGAGTCCATTTTGGTTACGATATCTCACCCCAGAGAACTGATGATAATCGACTTTCACCGGTTTTGAGTTCAGTACCAAAACTTTGGTAACTGTAGACATACAGTACCAAAGTTTCGGTAAGGATGCCTTTTCTCCGTGCATATTTCAGGCGAACTTGGCCATCTTTTGCCAGGAAGAATGAGGCAAACCTATGGTTGTGCATGGTGTTGCCGAAGCAGATCGAATCGTGGTCGCTGAGCAGCCTGCAACAGATGCCGGAGAAGACGGACAAGAGGCTTGTAAGGCATGCGCGTCCGGCTGGCTATTGTCGGCGGAAGGACACCTGACACGGGAGCGGTACAATTCTTGCGAATCGGAGCTGACAAACGAGAATCAGGATGAGATGGTCGGCGACCAGGGCACAGTGTGCCCCTTGACGCTCCAGACACGCATTCAGAGTTTTAGATGCGGCCATTTGAAGCATTTAAGTCGGAACTACGATCCGAGTCGCAAGAAGCCTGTGTTAGGCTTCATCGCAAAAGAAATGGATGGCACTGAACCTGAATCAGCGTGTGGTCGAATTTCTGAAGGCAAATTCTGAACAACAGTTCACTGCACAAGGCATCACAAGCTGGGTTCTCGCACATTATCCAAAGGATGCAACAGGGAAGTCACACAGAACGCGGGAAAGAGAAGCATTCCATTGCGAATGGCCAAGTACGCAAGACCCAGACAAGGCGGATACAGGACACAACGTTCAGTATGAGTTGCAAGAGATGGGAAAGGGGATGATCTGGAATGAGCTTTGCTTGGAGGATGCGGTCACTGGTATGCTTAGCCCTGTTGGGACTTTGCATAGCGCCATCGAGCCCCGGATCTACTTCGGCGTCATTCGAAAAAACCGAACACTCCATCCCTCTTCGTCAAGGATGGGAGATTCAGTCGGCTTGTAAAGTACAGGCTGACGGCGACCAGCTGTCTTCCATTCAATACAAATCTCATGATTGGATTCAGGCCAATGTTCCGACGACCGTGCTTGCGGCCCAGGTAGCAGCGGGTATTTACAAAGATCCATATATGGGAATGAACCTTCGCAACATTCCGGGTACAACCTACCCTATTGGAGCTAGATTTTCGAACCTGCCCATGGCACAGGACAGCCCGTACCAATGTGGTTGGTGGTATCGCAAGCAGTTTCAGGTCCCAGCTGGCTACCAAGACAAGACTATTTGGCTGCATTTAGCGGGCATTAATTACCGGGCGAATATTTGGCTAAATGGCCAATTAGTTGCAGATACCAAACAAATCGCGGGTGCATACCGAATCTACTATCTTGACATCACAAAGGCAATAGCCGTTGGTCAACCAAATGTTCTTGCCGTCGAAGTATTTGCGCCCCTTCCTACAGAACTAGGTATCAACTGGGTAGATTGGAACCCTGCTCCGCCAGACAAAAATATGGGACTGTGGGGGCCTGTAGACCTGGTCACGACTGGCCCGGTTGCTATTCGTTCACCTTTCATTACGACTCATTTCGAAGACTCGAGCTTGAAGGTGGCCGACATCACTGTAATCGCTCAATTGCAAAATGCCCTGGATCATCCTGTAGAGGGCATAATTTTCGGAAACTTTGCAGGAGTCACTTTTGAGCAACCCGTCCAGCTTTCCGCGGGAGAATCAAGAAGCATCAGCTTCTCACCGGAACAGTTTCCGCAATTGAAAATATCCCACCCTTCGATCTGGTGGCCAGCAGAAATGGGGGCACACCCACTCGAAACCTTAACGGTCCGCTTTGTCAGCAACGGCCAAGTGTCCGACACAGTATCTGCTCGCGTTGGAATTCGCGATGTTACCTCTGAGTTGACTAACAACGGTACTCGCCTGTTCCGCATCAACGGGAAACCTATCCTGATTCGTGGAGCAGGTTGGTCGCAGGACATGATGTTGCGGCAAGAGTCTGAGCATCTTCCCGAGCAAATTCGAATGGTAAAAGACATGCATTTGAATACCATTCGTCAGGAAGGGAAATTGGAGGCAGACGAATTCTACCACCTGACCGACGAGAATGGCATTCTTGTTATGGCCGGTTGGTGCTGCTGTGACGAATGGGAACACCAGATGCAGTGGACTCCGGGGATAAATGAATACCATGAGGCAGATAGTGGATATCTCCGCCCGTGGCCCCCAGAGATCCTTCAAGTGGCTACCACATCTCTTAGAGAGCAGCTATTGCGTTTGCGCTCTCATGCTTCTGTTCTCGTATGGTTGAACGGAAGCGACTATCCGCCGACAGCCCCTGTTGAGCAGGCGTATTTGAATGTAGAGAAGGAAACTCGATGGCCAAATCCGACTCTTTCCTCTGCCGGCGGATTTATAAGTAGTGTTACCGGACCTAGTGGGGTCAAAATGACAGGTCCGTACAACTACGTTTCTCCCTCATATTGGCTTGTAGACACCCAGCACGGGGGCGCATTTGGGTTCAACACTGAAACGAGTCCCGGCCCAGCCATTCCCCAGCCCGACAGCCTTGTCAGATTTCTTCCTCGACAAAATCGTTGGCCTATTGACAAAGCGTGGGACTATCACGCGGGCGGCGAAGGCTTCATGGATCTCGACGTATTCAACGCCGGGATGCGTGCGACCTATGGCTGGCCAAACTCGATGAATGCATATTCGCGCATTGCGCAGACCATGGCCTATGACGGCGAACGCGCTATGTTTGAAGCCTATGCGCGCAATAAGTACACTTCGACCGGCGTAGTCCAATGGATGTTGAATAATGCGTGGCCCTCAGTGATTTGGCACTTGTATGATTACTATCTGCAAACAGGAGGCGGATACTTCGGTACCAAGAAGGCCTGCGAACCCGTGCATGTGCAGTACTCCTATGACGATCACAGTATTTATGCGGTCAGCAGTCTTCCTCTCGCGATGCCGTCACTGACTGTTCATGTGGAAGTATTTGACTTGAATTTGAAGCTAGTCTTCCATCAGACAAATACCGTGAATCTGGCCGCGGACGGGTCGCAGCGCGTTATGGATATTCCAGAGAGCGTCTTTCAGCCTGATCACTCGATTCACTTTGTCCGCTTGGAGATGAAAAATGAGGTGGGAGAGATCGTTAGCCAAAATTTCTATTGGATCCCTTCTAAGCTGACTCAATTCGACTGGGCTAAGACCACTATGTACACTCCTGCTAAAGTGTATGCGGACATGCAAGCCTTGCGGACACTCCCCAAGAGCGAGATCCATGGCACACTCACAATCGCAAACAATGAACTGCATGTTCATCTTGAAAGCGGATCGCATGCACTGGCCTTTCAAGTGGAGGTGCAAGGTTTTGCCGCTAACGGCGAGCCCATCATCCCACTTTTATGGAGTGATAACTTTATTGAATTGATGCCTGGAGAGCACCGCGATCTGATTGCGCAATTGCCCGAGAAGTATTCGGGAACAGGAGCACACGTCGTCATCAGCGGGTGGAATACCAATACCCTTAGCCTGGGAGAAAGTCCATCGAGGAGCAAGGAATGAACAGAAGAGAACTGGTTAAGAGTTTGATCAGCGTGGTTGGATCCATGAAGTTGATGCTGCAGAAGGCAGGCGCGGTCGCGGCGGAGCCCTTGGTGTCTGGCCGATACGAGGTCCAGTCATCTCTGCTGAGCGTGGAACTGAATGAACAGGGTGAGATCGACGAGCTGGTGTTCCGTTCAGACCCCACAAGAGTGTTTAAGCGCAAAATATTGGCACGAACGGTTCTGACGGAATGCAGTGTGCGCCGATCCGAAGCCAGGAAACTGGCTGATGGAAGCGTTGAGTTCAGCAAAACACTGACCGATGACGGAGGCAAGAGATCGTGCCATCTGCATGAGCGTTTTATGCCCACGAGCTCCGGCAGCATTCGGTGGGAAATCGAGATAGTCGGGGAAGGTGAGCCGTGGAGTGCGCCTATCGAAACACACCTTAGCTGGCCCGCCACGGATGAAACCAAATTCTGGACTACGTGCGGTGACAGCCGGCCCAAGGGTGCGCCCGGCTGGAATGATCCTCTCATTCCCTCGGCGTTTGCAGAGCGAACGCTGTCCTATGGCGGCAAGACCGTTGAGGGAGACCTGTGCTTCAGTGTTCCTGTTGCTACGGTGCTCGAGACGCGAGATGACGTTGGATTGAGTCTGGCGCTATCGCCCGCTGAGACCGTGCCCGAGATGAATCTTTCTACCACTTCGGACGGCACAATCGTTTTCTCGCGACTGTACAGCCGGATCGGCAAAACGGGGCCGGTGCGCTTCACCGTAGACCTGGTCGCGCATCCGGCAGACTGGCGTGGTGGCCTGGGCTGGATGGTGGCTCAGTATCGGCAGTATTTCGATCCTCCAAATCCCTTGACTTATCAGGTTGGCGGCCTTGGCGCCTACTCCGAATACGAGGGGGATCTCGATGCGTACAAGTTCATGAGCATGGGATTCCGGTTCAATTGGAAGGCCGGCTACGACTTTCCCTACATGGGAATGTTTCTGCCACCGGTAAGTGATGACGAGGAGTGGGTGTGCAATCGCGCGACAACGGGAACGCCGGAGTTTCCCACGTCGATCTCCCGTTTGCGCCGGTACTCGGAGAGAATGCGCCAGAGCGGATTTCACGTGTTGAACTACCTTAATGCCTGCGAATTTGGCGAAAACATACACGAGGTCAAGCGCCTGACCAAACCTGATCCGAACAGGGATCGGGATCTGTGGCGTGACCCGAGCGAGTTTGTCTTTAACGTGCTGGGAGACGCGATCATGCGCGGCCCGGACGGCAAGGTTCTCAATGGCTGGCAGAATGACGCCCTGATGGATCCCGGCGAGCCGGTGTACGAGCGGTTCCTGCTGGAGCAGGCGCGGCTGCATATCGAAAAGTTTCCGGCAAGCTCGGGACTTTGCTTCGACGAAATGCAATACCTGCGTGCGTATAACGTGCAGCGCGATGACGGGATCACCTGGAAAGATGCCAGACCCGCCCGCTCTCTTGTGGTGTCCTGGCGAGACCTGATGAGCAAAATGGGACCATTCATGCACGGGGCCAACAAGGTGATTTACTGCAATCCGCTCTACAGGCGGCTGGACCTCATGGACCAGATGGATGGTTTTTACGACGAAATTTGCACGCTGCCCGAAAGCCTCAACGCTTCTGCCTTTATGGCCTTGCGCAAGCCCCACGTTGTGTGGACCAATAACATTGTCAACCCCGATCCCGACGCCTACTTTCAACGCCATCTTTATATGGGCGCATATCTTTCGGCCCCCATCCCGGTGAACAACCACGACATCATGCCTTGCGGGCCCGCGGTTGACCAATATTACGTGGACTACGGACCGATGTTCGATGCCTTACAGGGTCGCAGGTGGGTTCTTGATCCTCACGTGATAGAGGTCGAAGGGCAACACGCAAAGGCGAACTTGTTTTCGATTCCCGGCGGCTATCTTGCCGTCGTGGCCATGGGCGGGACCAAGCCCGATGCGCGGATATCCCTGCGGAACCTCGACCGGCTGCCAGGCCAGAAGAATTTTGTCATCGAGGCGATACAACCTGGGCAAGCGAAATGGACTCCGATCAGCAGTATCGAACATGGCGATTCGTTGACTGTGGTTGTACCCTTGCAGCGTGGTTGTGCCATGGTCAGGCTCTTATACGCCTGGATCAAACCGGAGAAGCACTACTTCATTGACACCTTGACGGTGAATCTTGGAACCACGATTCAGACAGCCAAAATCCATTATTCACTCGACGGCCGCAAACCGGGACCCGACTCTCCGGTTTATTCCGAGCCTTTCACTGTGGACAGAAGCACTATGCTCACGGCCGCTGTCTTTCAGAACGGAGCGCAGACCGGTTCGGTTTTGACTGCTGAACTGGTGAAGATGCTACCTCCTGCCCCTTGGATATATCCGTTTGACACCAGCTTCAAAGACAGCATCAAGGTTGAACTCCGCCAGCCTTATTCGATCGCCGGTAGTGAGATTCGCTACAGGCTGGATAGCAGCGAAGTTCCGAATCTGTCGTATGGGCCATTAGCCCTGCCGGCCCTACAGAACGCCACTCTCTTGGATGACGGAGCCACCCTGACCAGCGGCGAGGTCACAAGCCAGTCTCCTCTCTACACCGGCCCCTTTGAGCTGAGCGCGAACACTTCCATTCGAGCGAGAACTTTCGTGCCGGGTCTGGAACCAAGCACTACGGCGGAGGGGATATTCAGTAAACTGCCTCCGCTTTCACCGCTTCCAAACGTCTATGTCAGCGATCTGGTCCCGCTGAGCAGTGTGCTGCCTGACGGCAACCTAAAGAATAACCGCTCCATTGGCGGTACTCCTCTTTCGGTTCATGGCAAAAGGTATGAACATGGGTTGGGCGTGTGTTCACCGTCCAAAGTGATTTATAAACTTGAACCTGAATATGGTTTCTTCGTCGCCGAAGTGGGCCTTCACGACGCGACGATGGATTCGACGTCCTTACTCATCAACGGGCGCAACGCGGCTCGGGCAGCATTTCAGGTTTATGTGCGGAACGATCGCGAGCAAGTGCTGCTCTATGCCACACCGCTACTTTACCCTGGCGAATCGTGGCCCATCGAAGTTAGAATCCCCTTCTCTCTGGGATACCGGGAGATTAGTTTGGTGAGCAACGGCAGCACGAGCTGGGATCCTGCGGACTGGGTCAATGCAGGCTTCTTGCTGGACGCCAGCTATGGACACTGAAAGGCCGCCGACATCCAATCCGCTGTCACCTTTGGCCTGTGAACAACAATTGAGGCAGCGGACTATGCCTGATACTGCTCGTCGCTCACCTGCTCCATCCAATCGACGGACTTGCCATCGAGCTTCTCCTGGATGGCGATGTGAGTCATCGCCGTGGTCGGCGCCGCTCCATGCCAGTGCTTCTCGCCCGGCGCGAACCAGATGACATCGCCAGGCCGGATCTCCTCGATGAGACCGCCCAACCGTTGCGCCCGGCCGCAGCCGGAGGTGACGATCAGCGTCTGACCGAGCGGATGCGTGTGCCAGGCGGTACGTGCGCCGGGCTCGAAGGTGACGTGGGCGCCCGTGACGCGCGCGGGATCGGGCGCCTCAAACAACATGTCGACCCGCACCGTGCCCGTAAAGTAATCTGCTGGTCCTTTGCCCGAAGGCACGGAACCGATTCGCTTGATCTCCATTCTTGAATTCCTTCCCTCGATTTTTACGATCTGGACATCCGAGTGCTGAACCGCTCGAAGCGGTGAGCGGGGCTCTACAGCGCCTTACCCATTTCATACGCTTGTTTCATGGCGCGGCTTGCCAGGATATCGCCTATCTCCCATGCGCCTGTACCATACACGATGCCTTTTTCTTTTGCCCCCTGCAGACAGGAAGTGAATCCCCGGAAACCCTCAATCGTTCGCTCCATAGCAGCCTTATTGCTATCCGCTGCAGCCACGATGAAATAAAAATCCTTGTTGGTGATCTTCGTGTACCGTGCAACCGTCCGGTCAATCACGGTCTTCATTTGAGCACACATCGCGTAGAAGTAGACAGGCGTCGCCATCACGATCACGTCAGCCACCATCATGCTGTCGAGGATCTGCGCCATATCATCTTTCTGTGCGCATCGCCCATTCCCCCTGCAGGCATAACAACCCGTGCAGTAGTTTATTTTCTTTTCCGCCAACACCACTTTTTCAACCTGATGATTAGCTTCGACTGCGCCTTCCATGAACCGGTCGCATAAGGCGTTCGAATTTCCACGCTTTCTGGGACTCGATGAAAGAATCAAAACCCTTTTGCTCATCTCACTGTCTCCAACTAAGTAAGTTCAGGTTCGCTGTCCATCATTCAGTATCTGTGCCGAAGTCCTTCCCCGGTGCACACTGTCAGACCCACACATTTCATTTGCGCGGGACGAGAAGATACGCCGCTCAGCGGCCAGTCAACTTCTCAATGTGTTCGGGATATCGCGCGCCTTGCACCGGGATCTTCGCCGCGGCGCCTTCGATCTCGTGCAGGTCTTCGGCCGCGAGTTCAATCGCAGCAGCTCCGATGTTTTCTTCCAGGCGATGTAGTTTGGTCGTCCCCGGTATGGGAACGATCCACGGCTTCTGGGCCAGCAGCCAGGCAAGCGCGATCTGTGCAGGAGTCGCCTTCTTTTGCGCCGCGATTCTGCCGAGCAGATCAACAAGAGCCTGGTTCGCTTTCAGGGCTTCCGGCGTAAAACGTGGCAGCGTGCTACGGAAGTCGGTTTTGTCGAACTTGGTGTTCTGGTCCATCTTTCCCGTCAGGAAGCCCTTGCCCAGCGGACTGTAGGGAACGAAACCGATTCCTAGTTCCTCGAGGGTCGGCAGCACTTCCGCTTCCGGACCTCGGGTCCACAGCGAGTATTCGCTCTGTACCGCTGTTACAGGCTGGACGGCGTGTGCTCGACGGATCGTCTTCGCGGCTGCTTCGGAGAGACCGAAGTGCTTCACCTTGCCTTCCCGAATCAGTTCCTTCACCGCTCCCGCTACGTCCTCGATGGGCACATCCAGGTCAACACGGTGCTGATAGAAGAGATCGATGGCATCGATCTTCAGACGTTTGAGCGAGTCTTCTGCAACCTGCTTAATGCGTTCCGGCCGGCTGTTCAGCCCCGGGGCGCCTTTCATTCCACGAGGATCATGCTTCGGGTCAAGATCAAAACCGAACTTGGTGGCGATCACTACCTGCCCGCGAAAGGGAGAAAGTGCCTCGCCCAGAAGTTCTTCGTTGGTATACGGGCCGTAGACCTCGGCCGTGTCGAAGAAGGTGACGCCGCGCTCGACGGCCGCACGGAGAAGAGCGATCATCTCCGGCTTGTCCTTGGGCGGACCGTAGGAAAAGCTCATGCCCATGCAGCCGAGACCGATTGCCGAAACTTCCAGATTGCTTTTTCCCAACCTACGCTTTTGCATTGTATCTCCTACCATCTGTTCAGATCTGTTTTGGGCCGAACCACAAGGTTTTATTTCGATCTTTTTCCGGTCCCGTGGCTACTGTTTGTCTTCTTCGAATACTTTCTTCGTAACCGCGATTGCAGACATGGCGCTCGGCCATCCCGAGTAGAAGGCCATGTGGGTGATGAGCTCTACGATTTCTACTTGCGTCAGACCGTTCTCGACACCTTTTTTCAGGTGGAACGGAAGTTGTTCTGACGCCCGGAGCGCGATCAACGCAGTGATTGTGGCGAGACTGCGATCACGCTTTGAAAGCGCGCTTCTCTCCCAGACATCCCCAAACAGGACATCGTCGGTCAGGCTTACAAGCTTGGGAGAGAAACTGCCAATGGCTTTTTCAGCCCCGGTTGGATGAATTGTGTTTGCCATACATGGCTCCTTTTACTCGGATTTGAGAGAAGCCATGTCGATGGAGAATCGATACTTCACATCGGACTTCACCATTCTCTCGTAGGCTTCGTTGACCTTCTGGATGGGGATGACTTCGACGTCGGCGGTGATGTTGTGCCGGCCGCAGAAGTCGAGCATCTCCTGGGTTTCCAGGATGCCGCCAATAGGCGACCCGGAGAGGCTGCGGCGGCCCATGATCAGGCCGAAAGCGGAGACGGGGAGGGGCTTTTCCGGTGCGCCGACCAGCGTGATGTTGCCATCGATACGCAGCAGGTTGATGTAAGCGTTGATGTCGTGATCGGCGGCGACTGCGTCGAGGATGAAGTCGAAGCTGCCGGCGTGCTTCTGCATTTCATCGCCACTGCGGGAGAGGACGACTTCATCTGCTCCGAGGCGAAACGCGTCTTCCTTCTTGCTGGGTGAGGTGGTGAAGACAACCACATGGGCGCCCAGTGCATGAGCAAACTTCACGCCCATGTGCCCCAGTCCTCCAAGACCCACCACGCCAACTTTCTTGCCGTTGGTGACGCCCCAGTGGCGCATGGGCGAGTACGTTGTAATCCCGGCGCAAAGTAGGGGAGCGGCCCCGGCGAGGTTAAGATTCGTGGGTACGCTGAGGACAAATCTCTGGTCGACGACGATGCTCTCGGAGTAGCCGCCGTAGGTTACGCCGCCAAGGTGCTTGTCGGGCAAGTTGTAGGTATAGGTCGCATTCCGGCAGAACTGTTCAAGTCCGGCTTGACATGCGGGGCAGGTGCCGTCGGAGTCGACCATACAGCCAACCGCGGCGAGGTCGCCGGGCTTGAACTTGGAGGCTGCGGAGCCAACCTTGGTGACACGACCGACGATCTCATGGCCGGGGATGCATGGATAGACGGTGGGCATCACGCCGCTCCACTCGTTGCGGACCTGGTGAAGATCGGAGTGGCAGATGCCGCAGAATAGGATTTCGATTTGCACGTCGGTTTCGGTCGGCTCACGGCGCACGATCGTGGTGGAAGCAAGCCGCGATGTCGCGCTGGCGGCGGAGTAAGCTTTGGCGTTGTACATCAAGTCACCTCTTGGCCTTCTCGGCCGATGTTTGCGAGGCAAGGTGAACGGCCTCGCTTGGCATTTTCTCTCAACCAAAGAATAGGCCTGGGTGTTCTCGGAGCGGTATCCCGATCCTTCCTATTGATTGCCTATTTCTGTCGAGCTATGATTATTTCTGTACATGGAGGGCCGATTCAACGGTACGCTGAACATGAAGGAGTCAAGCGGAGTTCAAATGGCAATACAGAAGGACGCAAGCGAAGAATCCAGGTCGCAGGCGGTTGAGCTGCGAGCAGAACTGGCGCGCAAGATCGCTGCTCACATCCACTCGGACGGCAAAGAGGCAACCGCCGTGCCGGGCCTGAGCCTCTACCGCAAGAGTGCTCAGACGGAGTGTACTTCCGCGGCCTACGAGCCTGAGCTGATTGTCTTTGTTCAGGGAGAAAAGCGCATCAACGTCGGCGGAACAACGCTCGTGTGCAACGGGTCCACATTTCTGCTGACCTCGGTCGATATGCCGGTGGTCAGCCAAGTGACTAGGGCATCGCGGGAAGAACCAATCCTGGCATTCATGCTCAAGCTTGAAATGCCGACCGTCCGGGAGATTCTCAGCCAGGAGGAGTTTCATGAGCCTGAAGCGGCTTCCGGCACGCGCGGAATGGCTGTCGGAGAAACATCGATCGAGTTGCTTGGTGCTTGTTCCCGATTGCTCAATCTTCTTGACGCGCCTCAGGATATTCCATTTCTTAACCGCCTGATTCAGCGGGAGGTCATCTACCGCTTGCTTCGTGGACCGCAAGGCAAGCACCTTCGCGCCATCGCCACGCTGGGCGAACAAAGCAACCGGACAGCCAAGGCCGTTGCATGGCTGAGGGAAAACTACGCCAAGCCCTTGCGCGTTGAGGATCTTGCGTCCGTTGCGCAGATGGGCGTCTCGACGTTCCACCATCATTTTCGGTCCTTGACTGCCATGAGCCCGCTGCAATATCAGAAGCAGCTTCGGTTACACACGGCGCGCGTGCGCATGCTTACGAGCGGTCTGGATGCGGCAAGTGCGGCCTTCGAGGTTGGCTATGAAAGTCCAAGCCAGTTCAGCCGGGAGTACCGCCGGTTCTTCGGCCAGCCGCCCATGCGGGATATCAAAGTGCGTCGGCTCGACAGTATTGCTAGCGGTCTCGATTCACTGCAAGCTTAGTCATGGCTGCAAGAACGCGCCAACGCTTGAGTGACGATTTGTAGTCTCCTTGTGGTGGATGCAGGCAGTCTCGAGGAACTGGCCGGCCGGCGAGCTGCATTGGAATGTGTAAGCGGCGTTTGATCCCGGAAAGCGTCCTCTGACATTTTCTCCTCCTGGTCTGCAATCTTCCATATACCGACTGGTCTATCGTTTATTCGGAAATCTCCATTTCCAGTGTTGATTGGCCCAGGATGTACCGCTCCCGCAAACAGCAGCTAGTTGAAGGCAGATCGCTATTTTGCGAACCACAGCCTCACGAAGTCTGCCGTGTGAAATCCGCCACGCCGCAGAATGTACCGCAAGAACAGCAACGGCGCCCAGAATACCTTGGGCGCCGCTCCTGTTCCATCCGGATGTCCGGCGGAGGCTGAGGTTAGAAGAGGATCTTCAATGAAAACTGGACGTTGAACGGCTCACCGGGACCGATGCCGGGATTGCCGAGAAAAGGTCCGATCGTGGAACCGATCTCGCCGGCTTCGGTGGCCGTCGGCCAGCCCGCAGGCGCCAGATTGGTGCGGTCAAAGATGTTGATCATATCAGCGCGAAACTGAGCGCTGACTTTCTCGTAGATTTGGGTGTTCTTGAGCACGGCAAGATCCACAGACTTGTAGCCGGGATTGTAGTTCTGGCCGCGGCGGGTGGGTGAATAGGTGCCCTGCGGCGCATCGGCGAACGCGGTCGGGCTGAACCACTGAACCGCACCATTCACGATGGCGTGCGAAACCCCTGCTTGCGGATTTGACACGACCTGCACCGCTCGGTCCGCGCTCTCTCCGTTGCCGCTGGGATTGGTTGCCGAGATCACGGTGTAGGGCGTTCCGCCGTGGAATGAGAAGCCGGAGTTCAACTCCCATCCCTTGGTAAGGCGGTTTGGGCTGCGTAAGACTGGAACCGCGTAGTCGAGGTAGCCGGTAACGGTGTTGCGCACGTCAAAATCCGAGTTGCCGCGTTCGGCAGCTTCGTCGAGCGGGTTTTGCGGCAAATAGGGCAACGCTCCAGTCTCGTAGTCCAGGGCGTGGCCCCAGGTGTAGGCCACTGACCCTGCCAGGCTGTGCCAGCTTTGCAAACGCAACGAGGTTTGCAGAGAGTTGTAGATGGATCCTAGATTGCTCCTCGCCTCATAGATCGAGCCGAAGTTTGGAAACTGGCTGAAGTAAGGGCGTGAGCACTGTAAATCGTTGCCGGGCGTCGCGGGGATGGCCGGAGACGTGTCTGTTGCGGGAACCGGGGGAGTGGCGCCGCTGTACTGGGGTGCGCAGGTGGTGGAATTGTAAGGAACGGCAACGTTCAGGCTGTTGAGTGCGCCGGCGTTGATGTCGGACATCCCCAGCAGGTGCGTTCCCTTGGTTCCCACATAGCCCAATTGCCAAATCACCGACGGGGTGAACTCCTGCTCGAGATTCAGGTCGAATGATTGGGTGTAAGCGGGGCGAAAGTGCGGATCGAAGGTTGAGATGCTTGTAATTCCAGCCCCAGCCAACGCCTGATTGTAGGTCTCGTAGAAAGGCGCGCCGTTTTGGATCACGGTGCTCAATGCGGTGGCCGTCGCCACCTGCTCTGAACCGGCCGGGTTCAGTTCGGGACCAAAATCCGCACCAGTCTGGAGATTCTCGCTTTCCAGTATCGACTTCATGTAGATGGAGTCGTAATAGAGGCCGTAGCCTCCGCGCAGCACCCTTCGGCTGGAGTTGCCAAGCTGGTAGGAGAAGCCTACGCGCGGGCTGTAGCCGCCCCAGAATTTGGGATAGAGGTCAGACACATTCTGACCGACAACGGCCAGGCCGCTGGTCAGCGATGGATCGAAGACGGAGAGGTTGGGTTGGCCCGTGTGAACCGGGCCTTCATAATCGTAGCGCAAGCCGTAGTTCAGGCTGAGCTTCTTGGTGGCCTGCCACGTATCCTGGCCGTAGAGAGAGAAGGTATTCACGTAGACCATGCGCGTGGGATCGCCCTGGGTAATATTGGTGTTCGCGGGGTCGAAGCAACCGGCCAGAAAGTCCGCGAGGTAAAGAAGGTTCGCGTCCGCCGGAACATTGGCCGAGGTGAAAGGAGCGGTGCCATTGCCGAGCGCCGCGCAGGGGCTGCTGGTTGTGGACCACGGTCCTTGAGTGCCATCGAAGAAGATGTTTCCGCGCTCGCCGATCAGATAGAACTCATGCACCTGCGCCTTGCGGAATTCGCCTCCGAAATGGAACTGATGGGCGCCCTTGGTCCAGGTGAGATCTTCGTTCAGATGGCCGGTAATATCGGTGCGGCCCAGCGGAGGCGTTACTCCGACTGGATCGAATCCTAGGCCGCTGGCCGTAAGCGCGCCGCTGTTCGCAGAGGGACCGATGACCAGATGGGGCGCACCGCCTAAGGTCGATCCGGTGTCGAGACCGAGGCCGATGGGATCGAAATTGGTGTCGGCATCGACAAACACCTGTTGGAAATAACTGACGCCGGCACCTAGCTGATTGGTCATGGTGGGCGAGAAGACGCGGTTATAGACCAGCGAGTAGTTCTGAATGTGCGTTCCGGCATTCTGGAAGTAGGGCGTCAACTCAGAGGACGTAGGAGCAGTCTGAATGCCCTGGCCAATGAAATACGTAAACGCGATGTGGTCCTTGTCGCTGAGATTCTCGTCGATCTTGCCGACGCCGTTGTAGCTATAACCCGTCGTAATGCCGGTAGCAGCATAGTTGTTGGGAGTGTCGGGTCCGGTGAGCGCCGAGGCCGGCCATAGGCCGGGAACAGTGCCGTTGCCATAGAGCAGATTATGGGCAACCTGGTTGACCGGGACACCGTAGGCTTGAAGCACACTCAGTGCATCTTCTTGATAGGCTGCGGAAGGCTCCGTGCCATGGGTTCCTGCGCCGATGTCAAACCATTGATGTTCTCCAGAGACGAAGAAGAAGGTCCTGTCCTTCAGGATTGGCGCTCCCACCGAGAATCCATAATGCTGGTTGCGAGTCTCCTGCTTGCCGGTTTCGAAGGGATTGTTGGCCTGGAAGAGCTCATTGTGATTGAAGTAGTAGGCCGAGCCGTGCAACGCGTTGGTGCCCGACCTGATGATAACGTTGGCCGTACCCCCCGAATCGCGCCCAATCTCGGTGGTTCCCGAAGTTACAAAAGAGAAACTCTCGATGGCATCAATGGGCATTAGGACAGCCGCAATCCCATTGACACCGCTCTGGTTAACCGCCGGAATGTTCCACCACAGATCATTATTGTCAGTTCCCTCGATCTGCCAATTCACTGAGTTGGTGCGGGTACCATTCACGCTCGATGACAAGGCACCCCCACCCGTGGAATAGCCGGCAAAGCCGTTGTTCTGCGCCAGCATCTGGGTAAAGTCGCGGCCGCTGTTGGGCAGGTTCTGCACGATAGCCTCAGGAATGGCCGAGGCCTGCACGTCGGTCACCGTGTCCAGCGCCAAGACACTCGCCGTAACCTCTACGGTCTGTGCCGCGCTGGCCACCGCGAGTTTGACCGGCAATGTATAGTTGACGCCCGCCGACACGGTCACCTTGTTCACCTTCACCGTGGCGAAACCGGCTGCAGAGACGCTGACCGTATAGTCCCCCAACGGCAGGTTCGTGAAGAAAAACTCGCCGGCGCTGGAACTGACGGCCTTGTAGGAAGTGTTGGTCGCGGTTTCCACCGCCTTCACCTGGGCTCCCGGCACTACGGCCCCCGACTGGTCGGTCACCGTGCCGCTGATGCCGCCGCGAAACGTCTGGCCAGAGCTTGCTGCCGGCAGTGCAAACAACATAGCCAGCACCAGCAGCAAGGCTGTGAACACACTGCGTAAACTCCGATTTTCCATTGCGCCTATCCTCCAAAGAATGCAGGTAGAGTTGTCTTGTTGCGCGCCCCGGTAGGAAGAAAAAAACGGGTACTGATCTGCGGACGCTTGTGAATGTACTTGAGACTTTTGTACTTGCGGGTTTCTACAGGGCTTGGATACGTTCAGGCGTAGTTCCATCCTTTAACATGCTGACGAAACACATAAAGAGTCAATAAAGATTCAAATAAAAATCTCCCGGAGCCCACTGAACTGTGGGCAGAATCTCCGCTAAAGACGGTTGAGAAAACCAGACAGGTCCAGATCTCCATCCGCAGACCGCTCTTCCACAACCCAGGAAAGGAGGAGCAAGGAGCAGCCAACTACGGGGGAATTGGTCCCTGAATGTCCCAAAGTGGAGAGGTAAATCCGATTCCTGTGTTCTCTTCAAATTCTTTATAAATCGTGTGAAACACTACCGTCGGCTCGCCATTGCCAAAAGCTACCGGACCCGTATCGAGATGAATGTCTACAATACAATTCAAGATTTTCTGTTTGTGGTGATCGTTACGTGTTGCAAAATACTCTGAGTGAAGGGTGCCTGCGTCGCTTCGTGCCGCTTCTCGAACGGCGGGGTCTTACAGCTGACTCAGACGCACGCATTAAGGCTGCGAAAAGGCTTACTCATGAGCAGACGCATCTGCCGCGAGCCGCGATGCTCTCGGCAGGCATGACAACGGTCTCGAGTCGGCATTCCACTAGGCGCACAGATGCATCCCCCCGGTTTCTCCCGTGGAGGATGCAGTGGAAGCGGCTTGCGCTGTTCTGGGTCCTGTCCAAATACAGGCCAGTGGCATCCTTGGATTGCCAGTCGGCACCCAGTTGCAGGTCAGAAAAACAGTCTTCTGGACCAAATGCAGTTTGTTTGTCATGGTTCCTCCTCGTGCAGTCCAGGCGTGGTAACTCGATCCGAAGACATAAGGGCGCAATCCGGTCGGGCTTGTCACAATGGACTGTTGGTTCAGGAGGGTGAGTCAGGCGTTCGATTCCAGCGGCTCACACGCTCAATTCACAGGTCGTATGTCGTGAAGAGCGGCGTTGGAATCGTCGATAGCCAGGCTAGAGGCGGTTTCCAAAGCGTTCATCACGGTACAGGAAAGAACTCCAGGTACTCGGGGGTTCTTGTGCGGATTCGATACTCATAGTTCTCCTGCAGAGGAGGATATCTCTGCAGTTCGTTTATACCATACCCCCTTATGGTATTGTCAAGAGAGTATGCTGCATTTCGGGAAGAAAATCGGATACAGTGCTCTCGCAAGATGTGACTCGCCCGCAATCGGACCACGCTGCCACTGCTCGGACTCAACATGGGAAACAACCTCCGCATTGGAGCCACGCTCTTGCAAAATTTGAGTGCTCGCGCCAGGATTCTCGATACGGAGACAAATTCTGTAAGCTATTGATTCTGATAATGGTCGGGACGGGCAGATTTGAACTGCCGACCCCTCGCACCCCAAAAGGCACTAAAGGTTGAATCTCTTTTATTTTGTTTTAGTTGCAAAGCAGACTTACGTCACAATCAGGCGTTTTCGAGCGGGTCACGTCACAATTACGTCACAACGTGACCCCCCTGACCACTCCAGAACCCTTTCAACTTCCCCGTCTCATGCATCCCCGAATAGTGGTCGTGTCTGGTGGCGCATCAGTAGCCGACCGTAAAGCGTTCACGCAAATGCTTTGGGTTTTCCAGTTCGTCCACCATTGCAATCGCGAAATCTTCCATCGAGATGTGACTCTGCCCATCAGCGGCTGCCAGAAGCTGGTCTTTGCCGAGGCGGAATTTCCCGGTACGTTGGCCGGGAGCGAAGAATGCGGATGGCGACAGAAATGTCCAATCGAGTTTCTTCTCCTTCCGAAGTGTGTTCAAGAACGCCGCCCCTGCAAGTGCCTCTGACTTGTACTCGGCAGGGAAGTTTGGTGCGTTCACGAGCAGGAGCCCCGGTGCAACCTCCAGACTGCCAGCACCCCCAACGACAAGCAGCCGCGCAACATTTCCCTTCTTCGTAGCAGAGATGACCTTCTCTGCATCTGTATTCACAAAGTTGACGCTGTGTATGACGGCATCGTGACCGCTAATAGCTTCAGCCATTGCGTTTTCGTTCGTCACATCTTCTGCCGTCACGGTGACGCCTACGTGCTTAGTCAGTTTTTCAGGGTGACGGGCTATCGCAGTGACCTGATGACCGCGACTCATAAGTTCTGAGATGAGGCGCGTGCCCACGTTTCCAGTTGCTCCGAGTAGTGCTACTTTCATTCCATTCTCCTTTTGTATTTGCTGTAGTTACGAATGCGGTTAAAAAAACTCACGTGCGCTCTCTTGCCTGAACTGAACGCAGCAAGCCCTTGATGGTTGTTCGTGCCAACTCGTTTTCCAACGCTCGTTCCGCCTTCTCATAGATGGTTTCCAACGAGCCTTGGATGTTCCTGCCTACGGGACAGAGAGGGTTCGGTGGCTGATTGTGCATTGAGAACGGTGAACCCTCCTCGATGGCTTTCCTCACATCTGCCAGCGAAATGTTCTCCGGGTCGGCTGCAAGTTCCCAACCCCCGCGCTGCCCCGGTTGCGATGTCACGAGGCCAACGTTTCGCAACAGACCCATCAGACGGCGAACAAATACGGGGTTCGTGTTCACACTACCGGCGATATATTCCGACGTGAGGGCCTCACCGGGTTGCGAGGCGAGGAGCGTCAGGATATGCAGAGCGACCGTGAATCTGGTGCTAACGTTCATCTGTATCTACAATAGTTACAAATCAAAACCCTGTCAATGTTTAGTTGGGCAGGAGCCCATCCAAGCCGAAGGCGGTAGCCGCCCTCGACAATGGCACAATTACGTCACAATTGGACAGTTGGAAGAAGAACGCCGACGATGAACGTCGGCGTAAACTACTGAAAACTAAGTGTTTAATGGTCGGGACGGGCAGATTTGAACTGCCGACCCCTCGCACCCCAAGCGAGTGCTCTACCAGGCTGAGCCACGTCCCGACACAATCAAGCCGGCTCGCACGGAGCCGCCTTTGGGGTCTTGCTCAGTTTACACCAGCACGGCCATCTCGGGCTTTTCCCGAATGAGTGTAGGCTTTTTCTCCGACTGCAGGGCCCTCCCCCTCTAGATCGCGTCAGCTTGAGAGTATTGGCGTTGGTCTACGGCAATTCGGAAAACACAATCGCGATTCTGTGCACTATCAATGACAGTAAATGCAGGTTTTTCTGTCGCATGGACTGGGAAGCTGCGGCATGCCGTTTCCCAACCAAAGTCCAACCCGATACACTGTCCCCCAAATGCAATTTGTCGCCGATTCGCGCTCAATTCCTCTCCACATGCGGCTTCTGCCGTATTGCGCCCACATCTTTGCCGCCCTGCTACTACCGGTCTGCTGCCTCGCCTTGCTCCTGCCCCAGTCCGCCTTCGCACAAGTCAGTCCGGCAAGACACCTGCTCGTCTACGCCATCGATGTCGAAGGCGGCCAGGCAACGCTGCTCGTAGCCCCATCCGGCGCCTCGCTCCTCGTGGACACAGGCTGGCCCACCCCCGATGGCCGTGACGCCACACGCATCCAGCAGGCCATGCAGGATGCCGGCATCACCCGCATCGACCACCTGCTGGTCACTCACTTTCACCACGACCACGTTGGCGGCGTCCCCGAACTCGCCAAGCGTGTCCCTATCGGAGAGTTCCTCGACCACGGCCCCAACCGCGAAGACGCCGACATCACTCGCACTGACTTCGCCGCTTACCTGACAGCAATCCAGGGCAAGCCCCATCGCATCGTCCATCCCGGCGACACCATCTCCATCCCCGGCCTCAAAACCATTGTGCTCACCGCCGATGGCGAGCACATCGCGTCAGTTCCCGGCATCAAGCCGCAGCCCAACCCGTATTGCACCACCGAACCCAAATGGGACCTGGACGCAACCGAGAATCCTCGCTCTGCCGGCGTCCTGGTCAGCTTTGGCAAATTCCGCTTCCTCGATCTCGGCGACCTCACCAAGGCCAAAGAGATTCCGCTGGTATGCCCCGCCAATCGCATCGGCACCGTCGATCTCTATCTCGTCGACCATCACGGCATGAATCTGTCCAACGCCCGCGCCTTTGTGCGCGCGATCCATCCCCGCGTAGCCATCATGGACAACGGCGCCCACAAAGCCGGCAGTCCCGAGGCCTGGCAGACCGTCCATGAAAGTCCCGGCCTGGAAGACCTCTGGCAGCTCCACACCGCCGAGGACTCCGACCCCGCCCACAACAGTCCTGAATCGCTCATTGCCAATGTGAAGGGTGGCGCAGACGGAGCCTGGCTCAAGGTCGTCGCTTCGTCCGACGGCAGCTTCTCTGTCACCAACGCCCGCACCGGCCAAACCAAAGACTATCCAGCCAAATGAAGCGATCTATTCTCCGCGGGCTTCTGGCTTTGAAAGGGCACGGCTTCTGCGTGCCATAATGCCCACGGATGATGAGCCGGGGCTTTAGCTCCGGAGGGAATACTGGGGGCACCACCTTCAGCGCGTCTTTGTCTTTGCGCCTGCTGGCAGGTCAGCAAGAACCATCGCGCCATTGCGATTGATTCGTCATGTACCGTCCGGACAGGGCGGTACTCCGACGATCATCCCTGGGAGCATCCAACAGGGCGCTCCGAGAAAGTGCATTGGAAAATCGAGCAAGGGGGTCCGCGTCAAGTCGCCCGTCGGCCGCTCAATGCGTTATCGTCCGCGGATGCTCTTCGTGAAGCTCGTGATGCAGCTCGTCGACCTTGCCTCTCGCCTTTTCCAGCGCTTTTTTGCCCACATTTGTGATCTTGTAAACGCGCCGCTTGCGTCCACCAACGCTCTTGATAACAGACTTTAATTGTCCGTTGCGCTCCAGTCCGTGCAGCAACGGGTAGAGTGTGCCCGGCCCAATGCGATACCCGTGATGAGTAAGCTCCTCCATCATGGCCAACCCAAAAATCGGTTCGTGAGCAGCATGTACAAGCACATGAATCCGTATCAGGCCGAAATATAATTCCCGCTGTTGTCTCAACACAGGGTAAATATACCGCTATCGACATCTTCGCGCTTTATCTAATATCGAATTTCGATATATAGTGTTCGTGTGCGGCGTCTGCCGCGACGGGGTTCAGATTATTCACCGGAAACCGGGAGGGCGGATGAGGAAATGCATCATCGGCACAAAGCTGGGGCTGTTCGTCGTCCTTATTCTCGTCGCCTCAAAGCTGTGCGCTCAGGCTGGGCCTCCGTTTCAAACTGACGACCCGACACCGGTAGACCTTGGGCACTATGAGTTCTATATCTTTGGCACCCTTGACGGCACGCCCGCGGAGCTTGATCCCACTGGTCCCGCATTCGAGTTCAACTGGGGGGCCATCCCCAACATCCAGCTTCATGCAATCCTTCCCTTCGGCGCCGCCCTGCCGTCGAATAACCCCGCCTATGCGCCGGGCGGCACCGGTTCCAGTGCCTTTGGCCTCACAGATACGGAACTCGGCTTCAAGTACGGCTTCATCAAACAGACCGCGCATCGCCCGCAGATTGGCAGCTTCACCATGTTCGAGATTCCGACCGGTAGTTACACCAAGGGCCTTGGCGTAGGCCGGGTGTGGTACAAGCTGCCCCTTTGGGCAGAAAAAGAGTTCGGCTCCTGGAGCCTTGTCGGCGGTCTCGGATATACGGTCGTCCCGCAGACGAACTATCGCGACTATCTCTATGGCGGTTATCTCGTAAAAAAAGTCGTCAACCCCAAGCTGGAGATGTCAGTCGAGGTATTTTCGCACGCGAAAGAAGGATTCGCCGCCGCTCAAACACAAGCCTCCACGATGATTGACGCCGGCGGCTATTACCACTTCAAGTCCCCTGGCTTGCAATTGCTCTTTGCGTACGGGCACTCCGTGGCTGGACAAACGGAGAACTACGCATATCTTGGCCTCTACAAGACCTGGGGAAAAGACAAGGATGCCGGCAAAAAGTCTGCGAATGACGCTATGTTTTCTACGCAACCCCTGAGGAACGGATATGAATGACGCGCAGCATTAAGGATGTACTTCGGCTCACCCTTCTAAGGAGCAACTTCCATGGAAATCACAGTGCGCAGCCTCTGGACAATGATTCATGGCATGGGATTCGGCGCGCTCTATCTGCTGGCATCTTCCGGCGCGCTTGTGGAGCTGTATCACTCCACCTTCTCGCCGCCTCTGTCCCAGTCCGCACCCGGCCACACGCGCGGACAGAATCGCTTCCTGGAGGTTTATCTCGTCGCGATGGCCGTCCTGGCCTGGGCGGCTGTGCTGACGGGAGCGTATGTCATTTACCCGTGGTACCGCGCTGCGCCGCCTCCCGGCTTGGCCGATCTCTCCATGTTTCCCCAACACCTGTTGATGTCGAATCCCTCCGCCATCGGCTGGCACTCCCAGGGAATGGAGTGGAAAGAGCATGTCGCCTGGTTCGCTCCAATTTCCATCACCATGGTCGCGTTTGTCTTTCGCCGCTACGGCCGCGACCTGCGGAATCACGGGCAACTGCGATCCGCTGTGCTCGGCTTTGCATTTGCTTCGCTCTTTGCGGCGGGTGCAGCCGGTTTCTTCGGAGCAATGATCAACAAATATGCCCCCATCCAGGGAGGTCACACGATTCGATTGAGTCAAGGAGCGGAAAAATGAAAATGCCGGATCGCGCCGCTTCGCCGCACACTCCGGCACTGGCCAACGGTTCCGGTGGAGCCGCCGTTCTTGCGGCCGGCATCGGTTCCTTCGCTCTCGCGATCCTGGCCCTTGCCGCGGATAAATCGGCCGCAATCAAGAGCGCCCTTGTCTTCTATAAGCCGACGGGCGCTCTTTCCGGCGTAACCACATCCGCCATCCTTCTCTGGCTTCTCATCTGGGCCATCCTGGAAATGCGCTGGAGAAAAAAGACCGTCGCCTTAGGCCGAATCAACATCCTTGCGTTCACGCTTCTGGGCTTGAGCTTCCTGCTTACATTTCCTCCCATTACCGACCTTTTCTAAGCCGAAGAGCCTGAAGCTGTTCTCCAGTTGGCGTATCGGGAAGCCACTGCTGCTGTTTGCCATTTTCCTTGCCGGGTGTCCACGGCGACAGGTCTTCGTCGCAGGGGTGGGAGAAAAAGCCGCCTTCCTCGGTATCAGAAATTCCGCGTGGACTGGCGAACCGCCAGAAAGCTTCCCTAGCGCGTGCTCCGGTACAGTTCTTCCAGCGCATCGCACGCCGTGCGAACGCCGTCCTCGTGCTGCAGCCGGTGCGACACCAGCAACGCCCTCAGCGCATAGCGCGGCTCGGCCAGCATCGCTTTCAGCTTGCGCGCCACCCGCATCGGGGTGTAATGCGCGCGCTGGATCACTCGCGCCACCTTCAGCCGCCGCACCCGCCTGCCGTTGTCGGGCTGGTCGTGCGAGTAGGGCATGATCATCATGGGTATGCCCGCCCGCAGGCACTGTGCCGTCGTTCCCACGCCGCCCTGGTGCACCACCAGCGAAGCGCGCGGGAACAGCTTGGAGTAAGGCGCGTACTCCGCCACGCAAATCGACTCCGGCAGCGCCCGCCGGGGCCGGTTGCGCGGGTCCGTGCCGATCAGCAGGACCGCCCTAACGCCCAGCTTGATCGCCGCCTTCGCTGAGAACTCGTAGAACCGCCCCGCCGCCAGCACCGCCGCCGAGCCCAGCGTAAACACCACCGGCGGTGGCCCCGCAGCCAGAAAATCCTCCAGGTGCTGGGGCAGCGCTCCGTTTCCCGCATCTGAGTCGTAGTAGCAGAATCCCGTAATCTTTGTATTCTCCGGCCAGTCCTTCTGCTCCTTGCCCAGCACCCGCGAAAACAGCGCCAGCACCAGATAAGGCGAGTGCTTGGCGTCGAACAGCGGATTCTTGCCCTTCGGCAGCCCCAACTCACTGCGCAGATCGTAAATCGGCTGCGGCCATTTCCGGGTCACAATCCGTGCCAGCCGCCTGATGGCCCGCCCCAGCCCCGGCACCGTCCTGTCGGCCCGCGCCAGCCGCGGATACATCGGCAGAACCGGCGGGTCAAAGGCGGAGAAAAACGACAGCGGCGCCAGCACATAGCTGGCCCATGGAATCCCCGTTACCTCAGCCACCAGCGGCCCCGCATAGTTCAACTCCCCCAGCAGCAGCAGGTCGGCGCGCTCGGGCCGCGTAGCCGCGTCCAGCAGATCGTCGTAGGTCTCGCGCAGCGCCGGAAACAGAAAGTCCCGCAGCCCCCGCTCCGTGCCCTTGCGCACGTCGTAGACCATTTCCGCCATCAGCGTGTTTTCCGGGTCGATGTCCGGCCGTACCGCGTGAAACTCCAGCCCCAGCGGCACAATCTTCGGCCCAAAGACCGCCGGCACCGCCATCACCGGCACATGTCCGCGCCGCTTGAGTTCCAATGCAATGGCGATCAGAGGATTGATGTCGCCGAAAGTACCGATGTTCGAGAGAACGATACGCAATGGTGAGTCCCTGGGCCGCCATCGGCCCGCAACTATGAGGGTAATCCATCGGGCCTGAGATCGACTTCGCCAGCCGTCACCCCACAGCAATCCCCCAAGTGATATTCTTGCCCCGACTTCTTTCCTCCTGGAGCGGTCCATGCCTATTCAGCGCAGCTCAAGTCTTCTTGTCTGGCCGTGCATCGCCGCGGCACTGCTTTGCGGCCTTCTTGCCGCCCCGGCGTTCCTTGCCGCTCAGCAGCCCTACCGCATCCTCGACCGCTGGAAGATCGGCGGCGACGGCGGCTGGGATTATTTACTCGCTGACCCCTCGGGCCACCGCCTCTACCTCACCCGCGGGAACCACGTCGATGTCCTCGACACCCAGACCGGCAAATCGATCGGCTCCATTGCCAATCTTCACGGCACCCACGGCATCGCGCTCGATAACGCCGGCAAGTTTGGCTACATCTCCGACGGCGGCGGCAATGCCGTGGTCGTCTTTGACCGCACCACCCTGGCCACCGTCGCCACCATCCCCGCTGGCCAAAACCCCGACGGCATCGTCTTCGAGTCTGCCACGCAGACCGTCTGGGCCTTCAACGGCCGCAGCAAGGATGTCACCGTCATCGCCACCGTACCGCGTAAGGCCGGTGCCTCCGGCGACGGGGCCTCGGCCGTGGGGTGGAAGGTGGTCGCCACCATCTCCCTGCCCGGCAAGCCCGAGTTTCCCGCCGTCGACGGCAAGGGAACGGTCTTCGACAACATCGAAGACAAGAATGAAATCGTCCGCCTCGACGCCCGCACCAACAAGCTCACTGCCGAGTGGCCCCTCGCCGGCTGCGACGGGCCCAGCGGCCTTGCGTTCGACACGGTCGCCGGTCGTCTCTTCTCCGTCTGCGGCGGCAAGCACATGGCCGTGACCGACTCCAATACCGGCAAGTCCCTCGCTACACCCGCCATCGGCGACGGCCCCGACGCAGCCGCGTACGACGCGGCCCACAACCTCGCCTTCGCCTCAGCCGGAGAAGGAATCCTGTCTGTTATCGATGCCGGAGCCCCCGGCTATCCGACCGTTGAGAACCTGTCCACCCAGCGCGGCGCCCGCACCATGGCTTATGACTCCGCCGCTGATCGCATCTACCTGGTCACCGCTGAGTTTGGTCCCCGACCCGACCCGACCCCGGAGAATCCCCATCCCCGTCCTGCCGTCGTTCCCGGCAGCTTCACCGTTCTCGTCGTAGGCCGGTAGGGTGGGAAGCGACAATTCCCAATCGTCTGGGTATTTCAGCCCCACCACGCCCGAATTCATGCGATTCTGGACTCGCCATGAAGATTCTCCTCGGCATCCTCGCCATCGTTCTCGTTGCCGCCTCCCTCTTCGCCGACTACAAATGGCGCCGGTGGATCGCCGCCCGCCGCCGCGACCGGCAGTGAGGGCCAAAACTTTTCCGGTTCTTGCCCGTTACAATGAGCAGTAGGGAGCCGTCCAATTACTATGTTTCGCTTCTTTCGCCTTGCCCTTCCCGTCCGGGCGCACAGCAGCCGGACCCGTTTTTTCCTGAGCCTTGCCTCTGCCGCATTTCTTGTGACGGCAACCGCCAGTGCTCACGCCCAGTTCGGTGCTCCGCCGCCCGGAACCCAGGTCCACGACCCCGCCGCGCTTCGTCCACCCGCCGGCGCCCGCGTCGCCATTGTCGAGTTTGAAGACATGGAGTGCCCCGACTGCGCCCGCGCCAACCCCCTCCTCAAAGAAGCCGCCGCCAAGTACCACATTCCCTGGGCGCGCCACGATTTCCCGCTGCCCATGCACAACTGGAGCATGCAAGCGGCCATCAACGCCCGCTGGTTCGACATGAAAAGCAAGACTCTCGGCGACGAGTACCGCGACCAGGTCTTCGCCAACCAGACCTCCATCACCGGCCTCGACGTACTCGCTCAATTCACTCAGAAATTTGCCCAGGGCCACAACATTGCCCTGCCCTTCGCGATTGACCCGCAAGGCAAGCTAATCTCCGAGGTCAAGGCCGATTACGCGCTTGGCCAGCGAATCGGCATTGAGCACACTCCCACCATCTGGGTGGTCACCGCCAACAGCAAAGGCGCGCCCTTCGTCGAAGTTGTAGACCGCAGCAAGCTCTACCAACTCATCGACCAGGCCATTGCCGACACCGCCTCCGCCCCCAAACCCGCCGGTGCCAAAAAGCCCACCGGCAAATAGCCTTCCCAAGCCTTCAACGCAAAACGGCGCATCCCTCAGGATGCGCCGTCTGCATTTTGACCTGAACTCGTGCCTCTTAATCCCCCGTCTGAATATTCACCAGAACCGGCGTCTCCGCTCCATGTCCGCCAGGCGAAATAGTCCTCGTCTGTGGCGAGCGCCAGTGGTCGATGTGGCTGATCCTGTGCACACAGCCAATGGTGCAGTTGGGTGCGCAGCTTTTGGCCGTCAGAAACTCCCGCTTTACGTCCGCAGTGGTGTAGTCGGCGATGGGCACACCTGGATACCCGCGCTGCTGTGAACAGTAGTGCACCAGCCCGTCCTCACAGATGTAGAGGTAGCGCGACCCCGCCCGGCAGCGCCAGTCATTCGGCCGCCCCAGCGCAATGGCTTCCTGGAACTGGTCGAAACGCGCGTAGTTGCTCTTCTTCCTATTGGTCATGGCAAAGTAGACCTTGGCTTCGTCCTCTTTGAGCGGCTTCAGTTGCCCGCCGCCATCGTGGATGATCCCCAGCGTCGATTCAAAGCCCAGTTCCAGAGCCCGTTTGCCGATCACCAGCGCGTCGTTGGGATCGCGCATGCCGCCGCCCACCACGGAGTTGATGTTCACGTGAAACTCGGCGTACTGAGCCAGCATCTGCAGTTTCTTGTCCAGCACCTTCAGGCTCTTTTTCGACACGTCGTCCGGTTCCAGGTTGTCGATGGAGATCTGCATGTGGTCAAGGCCGGCGCGATTGAGCCGCTCAATGCGCTCCACATTGAGCAGGTAGCCGTTGGTGATCATCCCGGCAATGGCCCCGGTGCGGCGGATGCGGCGGATGATGTCGTCCAGTTGGGGGTGAGTCAGCGGCTCGCCGCCGGAGATGCCGACCATGGCCGTCCCCAGCCGTCCCAGGTGGTCAATGCGGCGGTACATCTCTTCCAGCGGCACCGGCTCTGAGACCTTGTCGTACTCGTTGCAGTAGGCGCAGGACAGATTGCAGAAGCGCGCCGGCACGATCTGCGCCAGCACAGGGTGTCCAGTATGGAGGAGCGCACGGGCCACCATCGCCAACTCACGCACCTTCCGCTGAGCCGCTATCGCCCGCCCGCGCACCGTCGATCTCCGGGGAATTGCCATCTCTTTTATTGAATCACAATCGGGCGCCGATCCGGCGCGGGCTATAGCGGTTCTCCAGTTGCTGTAGGGGTGAAATCGCCGCTGCCGAGTGGCTTTTTCCTTAAGAAAAAGCCACCCCGCACGATGCCAAAACTCCACGTGAACTGGAGAACCGCTCTAATTTCCAGGTCTATGTGGAGTTGAGCCTGAAACGCTGGAGGACTATGTGGAGCAAACTGCGGGATGGTTTGCATAGAGATAGAGGGAATTCGCACAGAATGGAAAAAAGGCAGAAAGACGGGGATGGGGCGATGCGGAGAGAGTTGCGAATGAGGGTGCGGCGGGACCTGGACGAGGACCTTCGGGTGTTCAAGGGAAGGAAGGTGCGGCGGTCCAGGTGGGGATGGCTGCGCGGCGTGCGGCAGGCGCTGGGAATGCGGGTGGGGGAAATTGCGCAACGGATGAAGGTGGGCAAGTCAGAGGTTTACCGCCTGGAGATGTCAGAGGTGCGGGACACGATCACGCTGAAAAAGCTGCGCGGGGCGGCGGAGGCGATGGGCTGCGAAGTGGTGTATGCGGTGGTTCCGGCGCGGGGGACGCTGGAGGACCTTGCTGTGGAGTTGGAGCGGCAGCGGCGGCTGAAGGCGGCGGAGCGCCCGAAACGCGGCCCGCGGACCGATCCCTACAGGCTGGAAAGAACCGTCCGGGCGGTGCTGACGCTGGCCGGGTGGCATAGCGGGAGGCACTGAGAGTTGAGGAATGAAGGTTCGTGCTATCCCACCCTTGCGATAGAAACAATCGCAAGGATGGGGCACCCTCATGGGTGGGAAGTTAAGGGTGGGGCACCAGGCCACAGCACAGCCGTTCAATCCCCGGTAACACTCGTCCAAGCGAGATTCTCACAACAAACAGATAAGGGCGCCGCTGGGGCGCCCTTATCTGGTCATGAGTCTCCCCATTGTCAATTGGGAGCCACCTGGAACGCGTCGGGCTTGAACTGCTTGCGAAGCTCGTCCATCTGCCGCCTGAGTTCCTCCATCTGCTTCGGATCGACCTTGAAATCCTCCGGCTTGAAGTTCCTGCGAAACTCTTCCATCTGCTGCTTCAACGCGTCAAACTGCTTCTGGTCAATCTTGAAGTCCTTCATGCTGTCGCGCAGCGCTTCGGCCTGCTTCTGCAACGCCTCAACCTGTTCGTGGCTGATGTTTGGCTGCATGGCCTCAACCTGCTCGCGCAAAGCCTCGGCCGCGGCAAGCGCATCGCCCGCAAATTCGGGGTCAATCTGCGCCACCAGCGGGCAGAGGCCATCCGGGAAGATCTGCTCTTCCTCGAGTTCTCCCTTGTGCTTCGAATCCACCTGCAGCGTGAGCGTCTGCTGCTTCTTGTCGCGCAGGATGGTCACCTGCACCGGCTTGCCCTGATTGGCGCGCAGGGCGCGATCCCACCCGGAAAGATTCGTGATGGCGTCGGGGCCAACCTTCAGAATCACGTCGAAGGCCTTCAGCCCAGCCGCGGCAGCCTCGCTCCGGCGCGCTACCTGCTTGACCATCAGCCCGCTGGGCACGCCCAGGTACTCGGCCATCTGCGTGGTAAGCGGTTCAACCAACGCGCCCACATTGAGCGTGCTGCCAAAGATCGGCAGCCGAAACGCTCCAGGCAGCGACCCGTCGCCACCCGCCAGGATGCCCATGCCCTGAGACTGGGCAAACACATCTCCGCTGTTGCCAAGCTTGTTCCAGACGTCGTGCTCCATCACCTTGCGGTCCACCAGCGCCACCGCCAGCGTCTGGATATTTCCGTCGCGGCTGATCTCCAGGCTCACCTTCCGACCCGCGGGAATCTCCCGCAGCATCCTTCGCAACTGCTCGGCGCCTTCGACGTTCTGGCCGTTCAGCTGGATCACCACGTCGTTGACCTTCAGCCCGATCTGTCCCGCGGGGGCGTCGTGATCGATCAGCGTGATTACCGCGCCGCGAACCTCTTTGAGCTTCAGCGCCTGCGCCTTATCCTGGTCCACGTCCGCCACATCCACGCCCAGGTATCCCTGGGAAGGGGAGGAGTGGAGCAGCAGCGGACTCGACTCCTGCAGAATCTGCGCGATGCCTGCAGTCTGTGCCGGAGCGCCGGGCGGCGCCATGACCACGCCCGCGCCAATACCCACCAGCACGATCACTCCAAGACAGCGGTACGGCCTCAAAAGGTGCTTCATTTCTTCTTCTCCTACGGCTCCCTACCTTTCCCGGTCCGCACTCTTTAGGACGGTGCGATAGCCGAAAGGTATGGCAGATCTACTGAATCTCCGGCACGCGGCTCAATACCTGCCTCGAAACGGTCCGGATTTGGGGATTCTGGTCAGAATTAGCAACCGTGTGCAGCACCTGCCGCACACTGGTATCGGCTTCCACCGGCTCCAAAATGTTGATGGCCTGGGTGCGAATCCGCGGGTCAGCGTCGTTCATAAGCGCCTCAAGCACCGCATCGCGAACCCGCACATCCTCGGCAACGTAAGGCTCAAGCCCCTTGAGCGCCTTCTCGCGTACGCCGGCATTCTTGTCATAGCGCAGGGCCACCATCAGCGCATCCCGGATGCCCGCCGCCTGGCAACTGTGCCCCGCCCGGCACTCGGCCGCCAGCAGACCCACGGAGTCGTCCCGCACCCCCGCCGACGCCGAGTTCTGGCTGGCCAGCATCAGCAACTGCCGGATCGCCGGATCGTCCAGCGACCCTTGCATCCGCTGCGGCACCAGTTGGTTGTAGCGCACTTCCACCATCTCGCTGTTCGGCTGCCGGACGATGCTCGATATGTTGGCGATCTCAGCCGGCGCGGCCGGCGCATTCTGGGGTTCGATTGACGCGGTCATCGCCGCCCCGGTGTGCGCCGCCCGGTTCTGCGCAAACTCATAGCCGCCCAGGCTACCCAACCCGGCCCCAGCCACCAGCAAGAGACATGCGGCCACCGGCGCGGCCTGCAAACTGGCGAGGTTGTGCATCATCCGCTGGCTCAGCCGTTCATACCAGCGCTTTGGCGGCAGAGCGTCCAGAGCTTCCTCCAACCGCATTCGCGAACGAGCCACCAGGTTCGCCGCCGGCTCCAGAACCGGATGCGCCTCCACCAGCACTTTCAGCGCCAGCAGTTGCTCCCGCTCATGCTTGCAGTCCGGACAGCCCGCCACGTGCCGCTCCAGCTCATGGACCAGCTCGTCGGGCAACTCGCCGTATGCCGCCGTCACAATCCGCTCATGTGCAACTTCGCAATTCATCGTTACGCCCTTCCAGCCTCAAAAAACTCGGTTCGCACCCAAAATCCGCATTCCGTCTGGGAATTGCCTGGGGCGTCCCGTCCTATCGCAACTCCGCCAACTGTGTCCTCAGCTTCTTTGTCGCCCGGAACAGCGTATTCTTGGCGGTCTCTTCCGTGGTGTTCAGCATCTCTCCAATCGTGCGCAGGCGGAGTCCCTGGTAGTGCTTCAGTTCAAAAACCATACGCTCCCGCGGCGTCAGCTTGCCCAGCGCCGCCTGAATCTTCTCCCCTAGTAGCTTGCGGTCCAGCTCCTTTGCCGGATTCGAAAACGACCGGTCATCGGAAACCGAAGCCAGGACATCGATCTCGTCTCCGGAGTGGTCCACAAACACCGCGTGGTCCTCCCGCCGCGTCTTTTTGCGCCGCAGCTGGTCCAGGCAGAGGTTGGTCACAATCCGGTAAATCCACGTATAAAACGAACACTCAAAGCGGAAATTCCCGATATACCGGTAAGCCTTCAGAAAGGCCTCCTGGTAAATATCCTCCGCATCGTGCTCGCTGCCCGTCAGGTGAAGCGCCAGCCGCAGAACCTGGTGCTCATACTGTCGCACCAACGCGTCGAACGCCGCCCGCGATCCCGCCTGCGCCTCGCGGATCAGCTCCATCTCAGGCGCACGTGCCTGCGCGCTCATTCGATCCCGGCCCGCGCCTTCCCGGTCCGCCCCGTTCATTGCCGTAGTTCCAGCCATACCTGGGAAGGATTGTACCCTTCTCATGGCTGGCCGGGCCAAGCAAGCCGGGACTGCAATCGGGGAAGTGGGGTAGCTCACCGCATCCGCTGCCATCGAATCTCAGCTCCGGAAGATTGGGAATCCTCTGCACTGGAACAGACGCGATGCCTCCGCTTTGGTGAGCATTCCGCCCGGCGCCAGATGCCGGCCCCGCAGACCGGAATGCTTTGAGACGGCGCGACTTCAGCCCCGGGGGAATCTTCCCGCGGGCCATCCCGGCTACACTGGAACTCGATGACCGCAAACCTTTTTGACGCTCTTGACTCCTCAGCCCCCGAGGGCTGGTTCACCGCCCACTGCGACGGCGGTTCCCGCGGCAACCCCGGCCCCTCCGGCTATGGCGCCGTGATTGAAGACACCCAGGGCCGCACCGTTGCCCGCCTGAGCCAGTTTCTTGGGGTGCAGACCAACAACTACGCCGAATACTCCGGCCTTTTGGCTGTGCTGCAATGGGCCATCGAGAACGGCGCGAAACGCCTGCGTGTCGTCTCCGACTCCGAACTGATGGTCAAACAGATGAAGGGCCAGTACAAGGTGAAAAGCCCCGGCCTGGTTCCCCTTTGGGAAGAAGCCAAACGCCTCGCCGCCCGCCTCGACCGCTTCGAGATGCGCCACACCCTGCGCGGCGGCAACAAGGAAGCAGACCGGCTGGCGAATGAAGCCATGGATAAGGGGATGGGGAAGACGGCGAGTCAACAGGTCAGCGGGCCAGCAAGTCAGCTAGCGCAGAGAGCAGCGCCGCCGGCAGCAGCAAGACCCGCCCAACCCGCCACCGCCAAGCCCACACGCCAGATTCTCGAGGGCTACGTGAAGGGCGGCGTAGTCCACTTGCTCGAAGGCGAACTTCCCGACGGGATCTTTGTAAAAGTCATTCGCGAGTAACGCATCCATTTTGACCCATGTGGTCAGCGCTGTTGCGAAGTCAGAGTCAAACCGCAAACGTGGATTGGGCCAGCGACAGGGGAGAGACTGAAGCGGGCTTTTCCATCGTTTGACCGAATCTCGATCTCCGCGGTGGACGTGACCGTGTTCCGGATACCCCCCGACTCAACTTCAACCTGGGCCGCCTCTGGCATGTCCAGTTTCATTCGGTAGAGTCCGGGAAGCAGAGGAGTTCCCGCCAGACCTCCGATTGCGAGTTCTCGAGGAGAATCTACCACAATTCCGCTCGGGCACTTCGAACCAGACTCGAACTGTTGCACGTCAACGCCCAGCTCAGATGATCCAAGAACCTCAATCACTCGATTCGATGCATCGAAATCAAAGGTGTTATTCCCGGCCCCCTGCGCCAGAGGCTCATCAAATGTAGGCGCAAACTTCACGCGAAGCGGCTCAAGCCCTAATGCCTGTCTCTGCGCCTCGAAATACGGGAGCCAGCGAAGATTCATCGAGATCAGGATTCCCTTCTCACCAAGACTGGTTTGCCCGTGACGAATCGTCTTTGAGTATTGTTCGATTACACTTTCTGGCGAGGCCGCTGCAATCTCACGACGCGCTAACTCGATGTCGCCATGTTTCAAGGCAGCTACCGACTTTTGAAGCGCCGACTGCGATTGATAGAAGCTTTGCGCGTACTGCTCCCAGTCTTCAAAATAGCCAATCCAATCTCGAACGCCGGCATCTTGTGCCAGAGGTCGCATCTGCGCCAGCAATTCGAGCCGCACCTTCGCTCCATGGGCCTCATTGTCCGAGTCGAGCGTCTGGTCGATGAATTCATCTGTTGTTTCCCTGCCGAATGCAGGAGCGTCATATATCCACTTATCCAGGTAGAGCCTGCCCAGATCCTGCGCTCCGGCCCCGAATGTGCGCTTCGCCATCTCCGCGGCCGTCCCATCGAGCGTCTCGTTTTCAGTGGCATCCCAAACCTGGTCCGCGGTGTTCTTGAAGTAGAGGTCAAGCGGACGCGTTGTCCAGTGAATCACGCCGTACCCCGCGCTATTGCTCGACCGCAGCATTGATCCAAAACCGGCAAAAGACGTATAGGATCTGCCTGCGTATTCGCGATCGTCGTGTTGCGCCCAGACAATCGGGACAACGGTGCGATGCCTGCCGATCACCCGCAGGCTCTCTTGCACGGGATCGCTGGAAAACTCGTAACTGTAGTCGAGAGGCATAAGCGCCACATCGGCCGGCATGAAGACGTCGGCTGAGGGAAGGTAAGTGAATCTCCAACTGCCGGTAGCCAGCGCTACGCTGTTATGGCCGGTCTCATCCAGGGACTTGCGGAATGCCTTTGCGATCTTACCAATGGCAAACATGCCCGGCGCTTCCGGATCTCCCTTAAGCCGAGGGTTGGATTCGAGCGCGGTGCGATACTCCTCGCGCCACGCAGCGGGAAACTCTTCCGGTTGGAGTTTGCGCCACGGACTGTTCAATCCGCCCCGGCACCAAACCGCAAGTTGCGTGATTTCGGGATAGAGATTCATTAACTGTTGTATCTGAGTCCGGTAATAGATATAACCTTCTGCAGTGTCAGGATTGACTAGCTGGAGGCCATGGGTTTCAAACCGAGCCGAAGCAGGGAGAGTCGCAATCACATTCTGCGGATTGGCCGGCTCCGTATCCACATCCAGAGCGAACGTCACCCCCATGCCCCGATTCGCGGCAAAGCGAAAGACCTCCCGCATCAGACTCGCAGCTGCGCCGACGGTTTCTTTGTCTGGAACAAGGCTCGCAGTTGCGCCAAAGACCGGCCCCGTGAAAAAGCCATTCGCGCCCACAATCTTTCTTACATCCAGCACATGTTCCGTTCCCCAGTCGCGCCCCAGCTTCGTATTGGCAAGATAGCCGGTTGGCTTGGTCTGCCCGTTCAACGAGAACGAAAACATGGGATTGTTACCGTATGCGTGCACCATGATCGTGTTGAAGCGCATCCGGGAAGCCTGTGTGACCCACTGCTGCCACTCTTCCAAATTCCACGCCGAACACCCGCTAAGGAAGTTATGCCAGTTGAAGATCACTCGCTCATTCGCAATGGGTACGTCCTCCAACTTCCAGCCCGTAAATGAAAATACCGATCGTATGGGAGTTGGAGCCGTGTTGTAGGAAAGATAGAAACCAAATCCGAGCTTTTCGAGCAATGCGTCCACAGCAAACAAAGTCGCCCGCGGGCTTGCGCCGGCAATCACGGCATCGCGGTCAGTTGTCAGAACAACGAAGCTCTCCTGCTTGAGGAGCCTGCTCCGCAGCTTCACCGCATAACGTTCAGGCAGGTCCTGCACGGTCCCCAGATAGATAACCGGCATTGCCTCCTGAGGAGTGCCGATCACAAATGTCGTCGATGGGTAAAGAGCATGCAAGTGAGTAGCCAACTCGTCCGCGGCGATTTTTTCTACCGTGCTTGCCCCATCCGTCAGAGAGATAACAACTCTTGCCTGCGCTGCCGCCAACGTCCCCACCGGAAGGCTCAAAATCAGCGCGAGTTTCATGAAAGCTGATATCCTGCATGGCCTTGGAGCGCAGGGCAGCGGCAACGTCGTTGGCGTCGATCTACGATTCACTACAATCTTCCTTTTTAGTTCAGATTCGATACGGACCAATTGTACGGCTCATGCATTGGCCGCAAGAACCCGCGCTCGACGACCGGGTGTCCTTGGGTCTCGATTCAGGGACCTGGGAAACCAACCCAGCCAACGAGCCATCGGTCCGTCACCCGCAGCGGGTGAACGCAGACTCGCCAACCTGCCGACTCGCGCTTACGCCTTCCTTCCCAGATCGTTCCGCCACACATGCCCACCCCGCTCCAGCAGCCGGTCAGAGCACTCCGGACCCCAGGTCCCGGCAAAGTAGTTGGGAAACACCTCCGGCGTCTTCCCCGCCCAGGCCTGCAAGATGGGCGTATACAGCGCCCAGGTGGTCTCAACGCCGTCGCGGTGCGAAAACAGCGTCTGGTCGCCCAGCAGCGCGTCAAGCAGCAGGCGCTCGTACCCGTTTGCGCTCGATTTGCCAAACGCCGCGGCATAGTCGAAGTCCATGTTCACCGGACACACATCCATGTTCGGCGTGCTGGGCACCTTGGCCCCAAAGCGCAGCGCGATGCCCTCATCCGGCTGGATGCGGATGGTGAGCAAATTCGGCTGAATCTCCTGGCACGGCGACGTGTTCTTCAGCCTGTTGAAGATGAGCAGCGGCGGCTGCTTGAACTGGATGCTGATCTCGGTGGCCTGCTTCTTCAGACGCTTGCCGGCGCGCAGATAAAACGGAACTCCCGCCCAACGCCAGTTTTCGATCTCCAGCCGCAGCGCCGCGTAAGTCTCAGTGCTCGACTCGGGACTGACACGCTCCTCGTCGCGGTAGCCGACCACGTGCTCGCCATGTACCAGCCCCGGCCCGTACTGTCCACGCACCGCGTTCAGAATCGGAATGGAAGGAATAGCCTGCCACACCTTCAGCTTTTCGCGCCGCACGCTTTCAGCCTCAAAGCTGGACGGCGGCTCCATGGCCACAAAGCTCAGCAGCTCCATCATGTGGTTCTGTACCACGTCGCGCAGCGCGCCCGCCTTCTCGTAAAACGGACCGCGGCCCTCAACGCCGAGCGTTTCAGCCGCGGTAATCTGCACGTGGTCAATGTAATTCCGATTCCAGACCGGCTCAAAAATCCCGTTACCAAACCGGAACACCAAAATGTTCTGCACCGTCTCCTTGCCCAGGTAATGGTCAATGCGGAAGACCTGGCTCTCGTGGAAAACGGCGTTCACCTGCCGGTTCAGTTCGCGCGCCGAGTCCAGGTCGTGACCGAATGGCTTTTCGATCACCACCTCCACCTTTCCCTGCTCCGGCTGCGCCATGCCCTGCGCGCCCAGATTTTCAATGATCGGCGCAAAGTACTCCGGCGCCGTGGCAAGATAAAACAGCCGGTTGGCGCCAATTCCGCTCTGCGTCGCAGTTCGATCCAGCTCCGCCTGCAGCCCCGCGTAGCCGGCCGCGTCGTCGAACCGCAGCGCATAGTAGCTGATGTGCTTCACAAACTCATCCAGCTTGGGGTCACTCGCCTCCACGCCCCCAAACTCGATGATGCCCGCGCGCATATCCGCCGCAAACTCGTCTCCCAGCGGCCGACGCGCCACCCCCACAATGGCAAACTGTTTTGGCAGCAGATCGTTCTGCCGCAGGTGGAACAGCGCCGGCAGCAACTTGCGCTTGGTCAGGTCACCCGACGCGCCAAAAATCACCAGGACCCCGGCCTCGGGAATCCTCTCAGCACCCTTGGGGACCTGGGAAAGGTCCTCCGGGCGCACACTCATCTGTATCGTCGTCATCCCCGTCTTACCTCCGGCGCAATCTTCGCGCCCCGTTTCCCAGCTAACTCGCTTGTCCCTGGTCCTGTCCCTAATCTTTTTTCACCGCGTGTCCGCCAAATTCATTGCGCATGATGGCCAGCATCCGGTCGGTAAAATTGTTCTCCTCCCGCGAACGGATGCGCCGCATCAGCGACTCCGTAATGATGGGCGCCGACACATTCAGGTTGATCGCTTCGATGACCGTCCAGCGCCCTTCGCCTGAATCCTCGACAAAGGCCTCAAGCCCCTCAAGCGAGGGATTTCTGCACAGCGCATCGGCTGTCAGATCGAGCAGCCAGCTCCGTACTACGCTGCCGTAGCGCCAGATCTGGGCGATCCGCGGCAGGTTCAGCGTAAAGTCCTCTTTCTTCTCAAGGATCGTAAACCCCTCGGCATACGCCTGCATCATGCCGTACTCGATCCCATTGTGGATCATCTTTACAAAGTGGCCCGCGCCGCCCGGACCCACGTGGCCCCAGCCTTTGTCGGCTGCCGGAGCCAGCGCCTCAAAGATAGGCCGCAGATACTCGACCGGCTCCTTGTCCCCGCCGATCATCATGCTGTAACCCTCCTTCAGGCCCCACACTCCGCCAGAGGTGCCCACATCGACAAACTCGAAGCCCTTCGCGCTAACTTCCTTGTGCCGCCGCATCGAGTCTTTGTAGTTAGAGTTGCCACCGTCGATCAGGATGTCGCCGGGACTCAAAAGCGGCTCCAACCTGGCGATGGTCTGGTCTACCGGGTCGCCCTGCGGCACCATGATCCATATTGCCCGGCGCCCCTTCAACTTGCCTGCCAGTTCCTCAAGCGTCGACGCGCCCACATTGCCAGAAGCCGTCAGGCGCGCCACTGCTTCGGCGTTGAAGTCGAAGCCGACCACCTGATGGCCGCCCAGCCGAAGCCGTTCCGCCATGTTACCGCCCATCTTGCCCAGGCCTATCAATCCCAGTTGCATCGCGACCTCCTGTATCTATCTTCGCTTGTTCTTGCTTGTTATTTCCCCTTTCGTTCCATAGGGGACTGAACCTGCAACCATCCTGAAACATTTCTACACGTCTCACTGTTTGCGTTAGTGAGAAATTTGGATGAATGCACGTTATGTAAGATTGCAAATCCGCCCAAGGGGTTTCACGAATTCGCACAAATCGACCATCTTCTCTTCGCGCCGCTTGCAATGCGCCGTGCCGCCAATCTACATTTTTCCTGCTCTCTACCGCCTGGATGGAATTTGCGAGCACCCGCCGCACGCGGTGATAATATCAGGGAACCTTGGGAGATCTTATGCCTGACGCATCGTGTGATATCGGCCTCATCGGCCTGGCCGTCATGGGACAAAACCTCGTCCTCAACATGAACGACCACGGGTTTAAAGTTGCAGTATTCAACCGCACCGTATCGAAAGTCGACGACTTCCTCGCCAATGAGGCCAAGGGCACACGCGTCGTTGGAGCGCACTCCGTTGAAGAGTTGACCAGCCTGCTCCAGCGCCCACGCCGCGTCATGCTCATGGTCAAGGCGGGCGATTCCGTCGACCAGACCATCGAGCATCTCCTGCCCCATCTTGAACCCGGCGACATCATCATTGACGGCGGCAACTCGCTCTTTACCGACTCCAACCGGCGGACCAGAGATTTGGCCGCAAAAGGCATCCTCTTCATCGGAACCGGCGTTTCAGGCGGCGAAGAAGGCGCGCGCTTCGGCCCCTCCATCATGCCTGGCGGCAATCCCGCCGCATGGCCGCATGTGAAGGACATCTTCCAAGCCATCGCCGCCAAGGTCGAAGATGGAACCCCCTGCTGCGACTGGGTCGGCGAAGACGGCGCGGGACACTACGTCAAGATGGTACATAACGGCATCGAGTACGGCGACATGCAGTTGATCTGCGAGGCCTACGATCTGCTCCATCGCGGCCTGGGGCTCACCGCCGATGAGTTGCACACGGTTTTTACCGAATGGAACAAAGGCGAGCTCGACAGTTTCCTCATTGAAATCTCAAGCCATATCTTTGCCAAGAAGGACGAAGATGGCCAGCCGCTCGTCGATAAGATCCTTGATACCGCCGGCCAGAAGGGCACCGGCAAGTGGACGGTGATCAGCGCCCTGGACAACGGTCAGCCCGTAACTCTCATCGGCGAATCGGTCTTTGCGCGCTGCCTCTCGGCGCTCAAGGAAGAGCGCGTCGCCGCATCGAAGATCCTGGAGGGCCCGCCATCGAAGGCCGCGCCCGCCGACCGCGCCGCATTCATTGAGGATGTGCGCCGCGCTCTCTATTGCTCCAAGATCGTCTCCTACGCGCAGGGTTACATGCTGCTGCGCGCCGCTGCCAAAGAGAATGGCTGGAACCTCAACATGGGCGGTATCGCGCTGATGTGGCGCGGCGGATGCATCATTCGCAGCCGCTTCCTGGGCAAGATCAAGGAAGCCTTCGACAAGAACCATGCGATCGAGAATCTGCTTCTCGACAGCTTCTTCTCTGGCGCGCTTAACCAATATCAGGCATCGTGGCGCAAGGCTCTTGTGCATGCGGTTGAGCTGGGCGTGCCCACCCCCGCGTTTTCAACCGCGCTGGCTTTCTTCGACGGCTACCGAGCAGGCCGTCTGCCTGCCAATCTTCTGCAGGCGCAACGCGACTACTTTGGTGCTCACACGTACGAGCGCACCGACCAGCCGCGCGGCAAGTTCTTCCACACCAACTGGACCGGCCACGGAGGCCGCGTTTCGTCCACTACCTATAACGCCTGAGATATTTTCAAAGTTACTGGAATGTGGTCTTCCCATCCTTCGAGAGTGCTTTGCTCGAAGGATGGGAAGCTAGCCGCTCAACGGTATAAGTGTTATAAGACGCCCAAGCTCTTGAGATCGCTCCGCAAAGTGTCCTTGCCCTTGAATTGGATGCCCCTCATTCCCGCGCTGAGGGCACCGGCCACATTCTCCGGACGGTCGTCGATAAACAGTATCCGTTCCGCCGGCCGTCCCAGAATATCCAGCGCCCGATGATAGATCGCCGGTTCCGGCTTGCGCAGCCCCAGATAGCAGGAACTTAGAGCGACATCAAAATAATCCAGCAGCCCAAACCGCTTGAAGCGATACTCGTTCGTCTCCCGCGCCTCGTTGTTAAGCGCGCCCACAAGGCAATTGCAGGAAGTTGCAACTTCATCAAGAATCCCCAGCGCCCCATTGGGCAATTCCATCGACTGCGCGCACATGGCACGGAAGATTTCCTGGTGAGAAAAGACCCGCGGCTCGTAGAACACGGTCGCGTTCAAGTAGGCCTCGATGGAAATCTCGCCTCGCTCCCAGGCATTGTAAGTCAGCAGGCTTCTGGCCTCAAACTCCGCCACATCCAGGCCGAATTGCTTCAGCACCACCGCGCGCTCGCGGTGGTCCCAGCCATTGGTGAGCAGAACCCCGCCCACGTCAAAGAGGATTACGTCGAAGGGGAACATCGGCGCCTCTCGCTCACGCGTTGCCGCTCTTTCGAATGAATGAATCATGATGTCTTGGAGTTATAGCTGTCACGGTAGACCGCCCCGCTCGCCGCCAGCACCCCTGTAACTGCCTGCTCTACGCCGGGTTCGCCGAACCGTCTCCACACTGATACTTGGCCTCGATGGCCAGCACCTTCTTGAACCGCCGCACAAATCGCTCTTCCGTGCCAATGAACTTTGCGCCGATGAAGGCATTGACAACCTCAAAGGCCAGAGCCGAGCCAATAATTCGCGCTCCCAACACGATCACGTTCATGTCGTCGTGCTCCACACCCTGGTGCGCGGAGTACGTGTCGTGGCACATCCCGGCACGAATCCCCGGAATCTTGTTCGCCGCCACGCACACTCCAACTCCCGAGCCGCAGATCAGAATCCCTCGCGGCGCATCGCCCCGCTTCAGCGCCAAACCCACCTTCTCGGCAAAGTCGGGATAGTCCGAGGGTTCCGTGTTATACGCCCCCAGGTCGACCACCTCGTGACCGGCCTGCGCCAGGTAAGCGCGAACCTCCTCCTTCAGAGGAAATCCCGCATGGTCGGAAGCGATTACAAGTTTCACAGTGATCCTTTCGAGTTAGCGAGTCAGCACCGAAAGAGCTTTCCCCACTCCCAGTCCGTTATCGCGCCAACTTGCCGACGTGCTACTTCACCAGCCGCTTCGCCCGCGCCGCCACGTTCTCCGCTCCAAATCCCAGCTCGGCGAGCACCTTCGGCCCCGGTGCTGAAGCTCCAAACCGGTCCAGCCCGATCACGTCGCCGCCCTGGCCCACATACTTCCACCAGCCCTGCGTGGCGCCCGCCTCAACTGCGAGCTTAGGCACGCCCGCCGGCAGCACGCTCGTCTTATACTCCGCCGTCTGCTCCTCGAACAACTTCCAGCTTGGGAAGCTCACCACCCGCGCCCGAATCCCCTCGGCTGCCAGCAGCTTCGCGGCCCCTGCCACCGGCCACACCTCGGCGCCCGTGCCGATGAGCACCACCTGCGGGTCCGCAACGTCTTCCAGCACATAAGCACCCTTGCTCACCCCGGCGTACACATCGTGCGCGGCCGGGTCGATCACCGGCAGATCCTGCCGGCTGAGCGCAAAGAAGCTCGGCCCTGTCCGTTGCAGCGCCAGTCTCCAGGCCGCCGCCGTCTCGTTCGCGTCCGCCGGACGGAAGTCCGTGAGTCCCGGAACCGCACGCAGCGCCATCAGATGCTCGATCGGCTGATGTGTCGGGCCATCCTCGCCCAGCGCGATCGAGTCGTGCGTAAAGACGAACAAGGAGTGCACCTGCATCAACGCCGCCAGCCGGATCGCCGGCTTGGCATAATCCGAAAACACAAAAAATGTTGAGCCGAACGGAATCAGTCCCCCGTGGGCCGCAATGCCGTTCACCGCCGCGCTCATTCCAAATTCGCGCACCCCGAAGAACACGTTGCGCCCCGCCGGGTCCACATGGAAATTCGCCCCCGGCTTGAAAATCGTCTTGGTCGAGGAGGTCAGGTCCGCCGCCCCGCCAAACAACTCCGGAACCGCATCGGCAATCGCGTTCATGATCGCGCCGCCGGCATTGCGCGTAGCCTGCGCCTTGCCCGGTGCAAAGCTCGGAATCGCCTTCTCCCACCCAGCCTTGCGCACGTCCTTCTGCGTCCGCTCAAACGCCGCCGCCAGCTCTGGATTGGCCGCCCGGTAGCCTTCAAACAGCACCTTCCACTCAGCCTCCAGCCCCGCGCCGCGTTCCACGGCCTTGCGCCAATTCGCAAGCGCGTCCTCGGGAATATAAAAGCTCTGGTCTTCAGGGAAACCGAAGAACTTCTTGGTCGCCGCCACAGCTTCAGCGCCCAGCGCCTCGCCGTGCACCTTGTTCGTTCCCGCCTTGGGGCTGCCGTAGCCAATTACCGTGCGCACCGCGATGATTGACGGTTTCCCGGTCTCCGCTTTCGCCGCTTCGATCGCCGCCTCGATGGCCTCCAGGTCGTTTCCATCCGCCACCCGCTGCACATGCCAGTGATACGCCTCGAAGCGCTCCAGCGCGTCCTCGGTATAACTGAGTTCCGTGGGCCCATCCAGCGAGATCAGATTGTCGTCGTAGATGAACGTCAGCTTGCCCAGCCCCAGCGTTCCGGCCAGCGAGGCCGCCTCGTGCGAAACACCTTCCATCAGGTCGCCGTCGCCCAGCAGCGCATAGGTGTGGTGATCTACCACCTCAAAGCCGGGGCGGTTGTAAACCGCCGCCAGGTGCTTCTCCGCAATGGCCATGCCCACAGCCATCGCAATCCCCTGGCCCAGCGGACCAGTCGTCACTTCCACGCCGTCCGTATCGCCCCGCTCGGGGTGGCCCGGCGTCCGCGAATGCCATTGGCGGAAACTCTTCAAATCGTCCAGCGTCACGCCGTAGCCGGACAGAAAGAGCGACGAATAAAGCAGCGCCGAAGCATGCCCATTCGACAGCACAAACCGATCCCGGTCCGCCCACTTGGAATGTGCCGGGTTGTGCTTCATCAGCTTGTGAAACAGCAGATAGGCAATCGGCGCGCAGCCCAGAGGCGCGCCGGGGTGGCCGGACCCGGCCTTCTCCACTGTGTCCACGGCAAGCAGACGCAGTGTATCGATGGAGAGCTGGTCGAGTGAGAGATCCGCAAGGCTTGAAGCCATAATGATCAAAATTCCTTTCGTTGGTGCGCTCGATGCGCAATAAATCGAATGATTCGACGTTGGCTGTTACTCGCTGTTACTTGGCGTCAACCTTCACGTCCACATTGTATCCAAGCCACCTGTCATTCTCCGTCCAATGGAGAGTGAATGATAGTCCGCCGCTCTCATTCCCCGTCGCAATCTCCGCACTGTGCCCTACGCTTCCCAAGCCATGGCTGGCCGTGGTGTGCATCGTTCCCCAGCCGTCCGCAGTCCAGATCAGCTCGAATCGCTTCCCGTCTAGAATGCGCAGCGTATTTCCCGCGGCGATTCTCTGGATGGGCCGGCGCAGGCTGTAAATCTCCAAATCTCGCCTGGGCAGGCCGCGGCGCTCCCGGCCCCCGCCATCCGTCTCGCAATACCGCCCATACACCGGATCGATGCGATCGAAGACCTTCCCATCCACCGCCGAGCGCAGCAGCTTCAGGTATTCAGCATGGGCCCACACCAGCGGCACCGCCGACCCCGCAGGTTGGCCCAGGCGCAGGCTGCAATCCGGCCGGTTCGCCTCATCCCACACCTGCTCCGGCATCATCTGCCCGCACGTCGCAAACCGCTCATAGGTTTTGATCAGCGCGGAAATGTCGTTGCCCGCCGCCAGTTCATAGTGGGCGCGCTCACCGGTGAGCAGCGGCCACACACGCCCTTGGCCCCAGCCTTGAAAAGGACCGCCATCGGCTCGTTGCCCATACCCGTCCCAGTTGTAGCGCAGCCAGCCCGGCCCCTGCGGCAGCCCGCGCTTCAGCACCGCGTCCACCACCTCCAGCGAGTCCACAATCAGCGGATCGTCTGCCCGCCGCACCCCATAGCGCACCAGTTCCAGGAAGCCCGCATCAATGATCTCCCGCGCCTCAAACTCATACCGCGTTCCAGGTGGCCTGTTGGAAAGGCGAATGGTTTCTTTCCCGCAGCTTTCGCAGGCGTAAGCCTCGCCGCTCTCCGGAGGCCGGATGCGCATATAGTGTCGCCGGATTTGCGGATGCAGCACGCCGTTGTTGGTCACCGTCCAGTCCTCGAGATGGCCCTCGATCCAGTCGGCAAACTCCTCAAGAAACACGGCCAGCTCCATCGAATCGTGGGCCCGGCAAATCTCCGCCGCGCAAATCAGTCCGCCGATCACCGTGGCCAATGTGGAGGGTGAGTAGCCGGCGATTTCCTCCCAGCGATCCTGATGGGTAATCGGCGCATGCTGCACCAGGAACCCGGCAGCCCGCTCCACAAAGGGGAAAATGTCCATCTCGCCCAGGCCCCTGGCCTTCCACAGCCGCCAGGCCAGAATCAGCGGAAACGCTACCTCGTCGAGCTGTTGGCCGGTCCAATACGGCGTGCCGTCGATCCAGAAGTTCTGTGCAAAGCCGCCGTTCGGTTGCTGCGTGCAGGCCAGGTAGACGAGCGCACGCCGCGCTGTCTCCGCACGCCCGCAGGCCAACAGCGCCGTTGCCGTCTGCACCATATCCCGGGTCCACACAAGGTGGTAGCCGCCCAGGTCGTCGTCGCCCTTCACCTGTCCCCACGGAATGGACGCAGACGCCACAAACGCCCCTGAATATGTTTTGTCCTCGTGGGCCAGCAGCACGCTGTGGCTGGCCCGCATCAGCTTGCCCTCATCGCCCGACTTGGCGGCCAGCCATTCCGGGTTCGCCGCCCGCTTCCATTGTGTAATGTAGCGGCTGAGATTTTCCTCGAACGGCGTCGCCAGCGACCCCATCGTCTTTTGCAGCGCCGTGTGCTGCGACTCCCCGATGCCGATGGCCAGCGTGAACTCCCGCCCGTCTTTCAGGTCCAGCTCCCCCATCAAGCCGAGGTTGCCGTCCGTCGCGGAGCCGAACTCCCAATCCATTCTGAAGTTGTCCATCAGGTCGTGCCAGCCGTCGCTTCGGCCCACAAACCCGCAACTCACCCGCGAAAATCCGCAACTGGCGGCCATGGTCATTGACCACGAGTTTTTCCACGCCAGAAGCACCTTGTGCCCGGCGATGTCCACCGCCCGTGCCGAGTTGCCCGCCCCGCCGCCATCCAGGTGTGGCGCCACCAGCGCGTATACCTTCAGCCGCGGCAGCAGCTCTTCGTCCCCCTCCAGCCGAACATGCGTCAGCACCACGCTGTGATGCGGATCGCAGATGATCTCCTTGGTCAGGCTGTACCGGCCCTGCGGGTCGCTGTTCACATACCGCACTCCCAGCGCCTCAGGATGGATGTACTCGAATGTCGTGGACAGGTCTCGCTTCTCTTCGTGGACAAACGTCTCGCCGTCCGTTACCAGGAACCCCATATCCCGAATCTGCGCCCGGTCGATCGTGGGATGGTAGACCTCATTCAGGATTCCATGGGAACAGGTGAACCACACGCGGCTGGATGCCGCGTAGGCCGTCCCCACCGCATCTTTCACGCTTGAGGTCCAGCGCGGGTCCATGCCGGGCGCGCCAAATGCCTCGCCCTGCTGCTCAAGCCAACGATAGTGGGGCTGCTCACTCATGGTCGCATTTCGCTTTTCGGAAAGGGGAAGTTGGAACGGCCGAGCAAGAGACGAAAAACCGCTGGTTGCCTTCCTCTCTATCGATGTTTCAGGAGGCTCGAAGGTTTCCGCTGAATGAAGTTTCCCGAACCCCCAAGGTCCGGCCGCGCATCCATCCTAGCGTAGGATATTTGTGTTCCATCCAACCACAGGATCGCATCCAACGATGTGAAGATTGCGTTTCAACCCGTTGCCGCCTGCACCGGCGTTTTCACTGTACCGCGCGGCTCAACTCACAAAGTACAATCCGAACGGAGGAGATTCCCCTATGGCTTACGAACTCGCACCGCTGCCTTACGACTACGCCGCCCTCGAACCCTTCATTGACACCGAGACCATGCATCTGCACCACGACAAACACCACCAGACCTACGTGAACAACGTGAATGCTGCCGTGGCCAACCATCCTGATCTTGCCGCCAAGTCCATTGACGATCTGGTGCGCGACCTCGCCCAGGTCCCCGAAGAGATACGCACCGCCGTACGCAACAACGCCGGAGGCCACGCCAATCACACCGCCTTCTGGCGTCTCATGGGCCCCGTCGGCTCCGATGGCGTAGGTGGCGCGCCCTCCGGCCCCATTGCCGCGCAGATCTCCGCCGACTTTGGCGACTTCGATGCTTTCAAGAAGACCTTCAACGAGACCACAGCCAAGCAATTCGGATCCGGCTGGGGCTGGCTCGTCTTCACCGGCGGCAAGCTCAAGGTGATTACCACCCCCAACCAGGATTCCCCCCTCACCCAAGGCATTTATCCCATCCTGTTGAACGACGTCTGGGAGCACGCCTACTACCTCAAATACCAGAACCGCCGCCCGGAATATCTCGCCGCCTGGTGGAACGTCGTCAACTGGCATGAAGTCAACCGACGCTTCGCCATCGCCAAAGGGTAAACGCAGCAGAAACAGCTTCCTGCTTCCAGCCGCTAGCTCGATTAGGGGCGGCTAGGAGCTGGAAGCTGTTTTTCACAACCCTTTCTCAAAATTCCGGTCTAATCAGGCAGGAAGGATGAAGAGACCTTGTTCAAGTCTGCTTTTCTCTCCCTCGCGGGATTTCTTGCCCTGGTCCCAGCCTTTGCTCCAGCTCAATCCGGCAGCTTCACCATCTCACAGCACGGCCATTCCGTCGGTACCGCGACCGTGACCTTCACCGGCACCCCACACGGCTACGACTCCACCACCATCGTCCGCGTCGCCATGCAGGGCCTCGACTACAATCTCTCCAAAACCGAGCAGCTCACCTCGGCCAACCTCCTGCGCCACGTCCAGTTGAGCGCCACCGTCAACAACTCCGCCGTCAACGTTACCGCCGCGCCTGACTCCGCCCAGATTCTGCTCAACATATCAGCCAACGGCCACAGCACCACCACCCGCCTGGCATCGCACCCTGCCGCCGTCTTCCTCCCCGACTTCGACCCTGGCGCCCTGGATACCCTCCTCGCCCTGGCCGTAGCCCGCAACAACGCCGGCCTCTGGGCCATCATCCCCAAGCAGGCTGGCTCCATCGCCCCCATCCAGCTAGCCACATACGCTGACATGCAGGGCACCCTCAACGGCAAACCCGTCACCGTCCACCACCTCAAAGCCACCATTGACGGCGCCACGACAGAACTCTTCTCCGGCCCCGCGAACCAGATCCTCCAGGCCGAACTCCCCCAGCAAGGCTTCGCTCTTGTCCGCAAAGGCTTCGTCCTTACCCCTCCCGCCAAGCCCGGCGCCCCACCGGCCCAATAACGCCATCCTGACAAGCCGGACTCCGACCCTCGGCAGCTCAGGTCGGGCCGCGCGTGAAATTAGCCGGTCCCAGACAGCAAGCTCACCCGGCCCGGGTTTTTCCCTTGAGAGAGAAAAGCCCAAACCGTCCCGTTCTTCCGCTACAATTCCCTGCCTATGGACGAGCAGCCCTCCGCGCAACAGGAAACCGTCTCCGTCGAGTTCACCCTGGCCATCGGCGAAGGCCACATCTCTGCCACTGCGGTCGTCCCCGCAGGTCAAACCAACCTTACTAAAATCCTGCCCGTCATCCAGGCCTTCGATGACTCCCTGATCGCCACAGTCGCTTCACAGGCAGCGGGCGACGGCCATCCCGTTTCCTGCAAGGCCGGCTGTGGCGCCTGCTGCCGCCAGATGGTTCCCATCAGCATCTTCGAGGCCGAAGCCCTGGCGGAATGGATCCACTCGCTCCCCGAATCCCAACAGCAGCAACTCGCCCAACGCTTTCACCAGACGCTTCTCTCCTTCGCCGCCACCGGCCTCCTCGACCGCATGGTCGAAATGAGCAAAGAAGATTGGCGCGTGGAGAATGAAGTCAACCAGCGCCTGATGCGCGACTACTTTTACACGCGCATCCCCTGTCCCTTTCTTCAGGATGAGTCCTGCTCCATTCACCCCATCCGCCCGCTCGTCTGCCGCGAGTACATCGTCGTTTCTCCGGCAGAGCACTGCGTCGACCCAGCCATTCACCCGGTCCTCGCCCCCCATCAGCCGCTCAAGCTCTTCCCCATCCTCAACGAAATGGGTGCGAAGCTCGAACACGATACGCGCGGATGGATTCCGCTCGTCTTTCTCTTTGCCTGGATGAAAGCCGGCGCTCACCCCGGCGAAGCCGTCTCCGGCACCGGCCCCGAACTCCTCTATGAATTTGTAAGACGCATCACCCCACCGTAGTCGTTGGTCCCTACACCGCCTTGCCCGCCGCCATGCCCGAAGCCCAAGCCCACTGGAAATTGAACCCTCCCAGTTGCCCGGTCACATCCACTGCTTCCCCGATAAAAAACAGCCCAGGCACAGCCCGTGCCTCCATCGTCCGAGCCTGCAACCCATTCGTGTCCACTCCCCCAGCCGTCACCTCCGCCTTTTCAAACCCCTCCGTCCCCACTGGATGGAACGCCCATGCATGCAGCCTCCTTTCGCAAGCCTCCAGCGCCACGTTCGACCATCCATTTGACGCTCCCTTCTCCACCAGAAGTCCCGCCAGGCGCTGCGGCAACACCTCTCGCAGCGTCTGCCTCAGTGCCGCCGCATCCCGCCTCGCCCCCGCGCGTGTCAACGGTCCCACCAAATCCAGTCCAGGCCCAAAATCCAACATCAGTTCGTCTCCTGCCTTCCAATAGGAAGAAGCTTGCAATACTGCTGGCCCGCTCACTCCCCGATGCGTCACCAGCATCTTCTCCCTGAACCGGATTTCGTCTTTTGCGCCACCAGCCCAGGCTTCCACTTCGGCCGCCACCCCAGCCAGTTCCGTCCAGCCTGCTTCCTCTCCGCCCAGGACCAACGGCACCAGCGCCGGTCTTGGCTCCACCACCCCCAGACCAAACTGCCGCGCCAGCTCATACCCCAGTCCCGTAGCCCCCATCTTGGGGATCGACAATCCCCCCGTAGCCACCACCACCGCTCCGGTCTCAAGCTCCCCTTGCGAACTTCCTACTCGAAAGCCGCCCCCTGCGCACTCCACGTGAATCCCGCGCGCATTCAGTACAATCTCCACGCCGCCAAGCGCGCACTCGGCGAGCAGCATGTCCAGAATCGCCCGCGCCGAGCCGTCGCAGAACAGTTGTCCCAGTGTCTTCTCGTGCCAGGCAATCCCATACCGCTCCACCAGCTCAAGAAAATGCCTTGGCTGATAAAGAGCCAGCGCCGACTTGGCAAAATGGGGATTTTCAGAAAGAAAATTCCCCGGCTCGCAGTGCAGATTCGTAAAATTGCACCGCCCACCGCCAGAGATAAGAATCTTCCGCCCCGGCTGCCCATTGTGTTCCAGCAGCGCCACGCGACGCCCGCGTTTGCCCGCAGTAGCCGCGCACATCAACCCAGCAGCCCCCGCACCGAAAACAATCACATCGAATTGGCGCAGTTCGGCAGTCATGGCTTCCGTACAGAATAGCCGCTAATCTGCAAACACATTGCCCGAAGAGATTGGCATTGACCCGCAACGACCCAATGGAATAAAACGTGAGGGCACTGATTGAATCGATTGATGAGTTTCGTGGAAGCACCAATTGCTGGGCAGAGATCAAGTCAGCCAAGTAACCTCCTCTGTATATAGAGGCGCGAAGCTGCCGGAGCGGCCGTTCGTGGGAGACAAAGCCTTGTGATGACGATGAAGAAGCGGATTCCCCTGGCCAGCCGGGGCAGGCGGTGGTTTCAATGCACGCTGTTGGCGCTGCTTGTGTTGGTAACTCTCACCGCCGGAACGCTGCTGCTGGCCTCTCGCGTAAAGCTTGCCGGGGAAGAGACAACTCCATCCGGCCTGCGGCGCAACACTTCGCACTATGTAACGGTGCGCGACGGAACCCGGCTTGCGGTGGATGTGTGGCTGCCCGCGGACTACCATGCCGGGGAGCGTCTGCCGGTGCTGATGCGCAGCACGCGTTACTGGCGGGCAGCCCAGCCGCGGCTTCAATTGCGGCTGAGGGTGCTGCTGCATCTTCAACCGCCGGATGCACTATTTGAGCCGCAGGACCAGTACTTCAGCCAGCGGCGCTTTGTGCTGGTGCTCTCTGATATGCGTGGCAGCGGAGCCAGCGAGGGACAACTCGATTCGCAATATTCTCCTGAAGAAATTGCCGATCTCGGCGATCTGGCGGCTTGGGCGGCCGTGCAGCCGTGGTCCAACGGACGCATCGGCTCCTACGGTACTTCCTATGAAGGAAACACGGCGGAGCTGACCGCGGTAACGGAGAATCCAGCAGTTCGCGCCGAAGCGCCGCTCTATGACGATTTCGACCCCATGCTGGGATGGGCGCGTCCGGGCGGCGTTTATGATCACGCCGCGACGGATGACTGGGTTCGGTGGGTCTATGCGCTCGACCGCAACGATCTCTGCGGCCTGGCGCACGTCACGGGATGGCGCTGCTGGTTGCGTCGCCTGCTCGTGAGTGGCGTCAAGCGCACAGATGAGGATCGCGACGGGCGGCAACTGGCGGCAATTCTTGCGCGCCGCAACAACCCTACGGTGCAGGGCCTCGACTCTACCCTGTTCCGTGACGATGTGTTTGCCACTCGCAACGGCCCGGTGAACCTGGCACAAGTTTCGCCGTATGGGCTGCGACGGCAGATTGCGGCCTCTCACGTGCCCATGATGGTGTGGTGCGGATGGATGGATGCTGCCACGGCAGACGGCGCGTTGAGCAGGTATCGTAACCTCTCCAATCCCCAGGTGGTGGTGCTCGGCGCGTTTACGCACGGAGCGATCCATGGCACAGACCCCCTGCTCGGGAACTTTGACCCGCCGAACCCACCGCGGTTGGAGCAGTGGCGTATGCAGGCAGATTTTCTTGACGGATTCCTGCGCCGGCAGGTGCCGGCCGAAGCCAGCCCGCGCATTGACTACTACACCATGGGCGAGGGCCGCTGGCATTCGACGACCGTTTGGCCCCCGGCTGGTTTGCAGACGCAGCGCTTGTATTTCGCCGCAGGTCAAAGGCTGGACAGCTTCGCGCCGGGCGACGGCAGCGCGACTGACCGCTATCGTGTGGACTTCAGCGCCACATCGGGAACGCATAGCCGTTGGTTTACGCAGGAAGGCGGCGTGTATGTGGACTATGGAAACCGTGCGGACGAAGACACAAAGCTGTTGACTTATACCAGCGATCCACTGCCTGCGGATACAGAGATCACCGGATCGCCGGTACTCACGCTGGATCTTGCCTCGTCAGCGAAGGACGGTGCAGTGCATGCATATCTTGAGGATGTCGCGCCGGATGGACGCGTCACGTATTTGACCGAGGGAGTCTTCCGGCTGATCGACCGCAAAACGACGAAAGCGCCGCTGCCCTATGAGCCTTTGGGACCGCGCCACAGTTATCTGCGGTCTGACGCTGCGCCGATGGCGCCAAACCAGCCGGAGCGCGTCGAGTTTGGAATGTTCGCCACATCGGTGCTGTTACGCAAGGACCATCGCATTCGCGTGGCGCTGGCTGGCGCGGACCGCGATAACTTCGAACTGCTTTCCGCGGATATGCAGCCCCAATGGACGGTCTACCGCGACCGTCAACTGGCGTCGTTTATCGAACTCCCCATGAAGTCGCGCTGAGTCGCGACGCGCGGACATCGACGATGTCGCCTCTTCGCGGATTCGTCGACGTCCGTCCTGGTTCCGGGTTGATCCCGAGTCGTTGGCAACCCGGAAATTGGCCTGCCACCAATCCGGTCTACGCCCCCTCATCCCGAAACATCGGATGCGGAATCAGCCTTCGGTAATCTTCCTGGTGCGCGTTGTCCAGACAGGCCTCAATAATCCTTTTCCCCAGCGGGTCCAGCTCCGGCACCAGGAACTGCTTCAGCTCCTGGGCAAAAAACTCCCGCCACTGTCGCGCGCCTTCTTCGTACACATCCATCCCGCCCTGGATCTGCTCCTCCACCCGCAGAAACACCCGCGGAATCATCGAGCCCTCCACGCGCAACTGGCGCGGAATATACCCCAGCAGCGGGCAGATTGCTTCGTCTACATGCTCGCGAGCAAACCTGGCGCTGCCTCGCCGGGCCAGGTATTCCCGCGCAATCCACTCCGCCATGAAGCCTACCTTCCAAGCCCCGATATGCTGATTCGGGATGAGCACATACCGGGTATCCGGCGTGTCCACAATCTGCTTCAGAAGCAGGTTCGCCTGATCAACACGGCGCCCGGTCGCAAACGCCCAATACGACCCCACGCCCTCCGATTGCATGCCCGCGCTTTTCTGCGCCTGAATGCTGGGGTTGGCGTGGCCACGCGGGGCCACCAGCCTCCACAGCCAAGCCAGCGCCGGACTCAGCACGTGCGTCATCGCCAGAATCCCATACAGTTGGCTGTTGCGGTGCGTCGGCGGGCACCTCACGCCAAAGCTCCGCACATCCACCCGCTGCGGCCCATCCAATATGTCTTCCAGCATCCGCCTTGGCAAAATCACCCGCGGATTGGGGCACAACTTCCCCGGCGCGTCCTCCACGTGTTCCCAGGTAAGGCACGTCCCGCCGGGCACAATGTAGTGGTTCAGAAAAATCAGCGGCTCCGGCGGATCGATGCACAGCCGCTCCAGGGTTGGCGCCGTTCCGTAGCTGTGGATGTGGTCCACGCGCACAAACCAGGCGTTTTCCGCATCCGCTACCGTGAGCCTTCCGCTTGTTCCCTGATACTTGGGATGCGCGCAGGCCATGTCGTCCGCAATCGGCCGCAAGTGGCAGGCTTCGGGCAGGTTCAGCGTCCGCTCTTCCTTGGTCACCACGTTCCGCCCGATCAGGAGGCGCCCATCCTCCATGCGGTGGATGTGTTCCGTCATCTCGCTCTTCCCGCCGCCGGAAGCCCCCTCGTGCATCAATACCAACTGGTTCTCATACGGCGTCACCACTGCCACCGCCGCACAGTGGTTGGTCGTCCACCCTTCCCGCTCGCCCTTGTCGAGCAGCATGGAATAGACACCCTTTTTCGCGCTCGGCCCTGGATACAGGTTGTATGCAAAGATCTCCTGATGCGTCTCCGTGCGCTCATGCACCACTACCTGCCGGCCGCCAAAGTGCGTATGCCGGAACGGCGGAGCCACAAACAGCACCCCACCGGTGATCTTGAATTCCGCCGGAACATGGCTGCGCGCAATCATCCCCTGCAAATCCGCCAGCGCCGCCGCAAAAAACGCCGCCTGCCGCGGCACAATCAAAAGCGACCCATACCCCAGCGCATCCGTTCCGGCATAAAACGGCATTGCCACCAGTTCCTGCGTCTTCAGCCAGTCCAGCGTTTGCTGCCGCGTTTTTTCGAACCCTTCCCCAAACCGCTCCTCATACGTGGGCTTATCCGTCGGCAACTTGTCGCCGATCACCATCGCGTCCGGATCGCGCCTGCGCATCGCGGGGTCGGGAAAGTTGATCGCCAACCCGTTCCGCGCCTTGGTAATCACCGCCTCCACAATCCGCCCCGCTCCCGGCGTCTGAAACACCGCTTCATACTGCCCGTGGTCCTCGCGATTACCCAGTGTCCAGTCGGTCTCGCCGGTGGACCGTCCCAACGCCCAATCCAGCAGTTGCTGCCGCGTCTCCGGCGTCTGCACCAGCGGCGCCGCCCCCAGCACCTCGCACACAGCGGCAGGTAACTCCAACTTTGCCCAATCGGCCTGAAAATCGACAACAGGACCAACACCGGCATCGGTGATCATGGTTTTCTCTCTTTCGGATCAAAAAATGGTTGTCATTCTGAGCGGACCCTGAGCGAAGCGAAGGGGAAACGGAGGAACCTACGGTTGTATTTTTCGCCTCGCGCCCGAAAATGCACATCTCTTTTATCTCATTTACCATCACACTTGGCAGTGCGCCCCGTCACGGATTTGTCACATACGGGGAAATCGCTCCCGCACCAGCCGTAACGCCTCTTGCGGAGTCGCAATGGTTCCTTCCAGTTGCGCATCCTCCACTGCCCGCAGCATCTCCTTGAACTCCGCTCCCGGCGCATATCCCGCGGCAATCAGTTCCCGCCCCGTAATCAGCGGCTTCGGCCGCACCGTCTCCTCCGGCATCGCCTCATACCGCTGGCGCACAAACTCCCAGTGCTCCAGATTCCCGCTCGCCGCCAGGCAATCCATCCGGTGCAGCGCCAAATGCTCCTCAAACCCCGGGAGCCGAAAAAACCGCTTCAGCGTGGAAGCCTTCATCCGTCCCGCATCCGCAAACCGCATATGGTTCTCAATCAGCGCCAGAATCTGCCGCGTCTCCTCATTCGAAAACCGGAACTGCCTGCAAATCTGCGCCCCCATGGCCACACCCACTTCCACGTGCCCGTCAAACCGTATCCGATCGGGAGCGCGCCGGAAGGTCGGCGGCTTGCCCACATCGTGCAGCAGCGCCCCCCACGCAAGCGTAGGCGTACACCCCGCCCTTAACTGCTCCAAAACCAGAAGAACATGCGTCCAGACGTCCCCCTCCGGATGAAACTGCGCCGGCTGCTCCACGCCCTTCATCCGCGCCACATCCGGCAGCACCTCCTTCAGCAATTCTGTCTCCTCCAGCAGCTCGAATGCCCCCCGCGCCCGCCCTTCGGTCAGCATCTTCGTCAGCTCATCCCGAACCCGTTCCCGGCTCACAACAGCCGTTTTCGCCGCCAGCCGGCGCGTAGCGGAGGCCGTTCCCGCCTCCAGCTCAAACCCCAGCCGCGATGCAAACCTTACCCCCCTCAGCATCCGCAGGTGATCTTCTTCAAACCGCTGCTCCGCCCTGCCAATCGCCCGAACCACTCTGGCTTCGAGGTCCGCAATCCCACCCACATAATCAATCACCGCCGAACGCAGATCCTCCGCCCCCTGCAGCGGGTCAAGCAGCAACCCATTGATGGTGAAATCCCTCCGCCGCACGTCCTCCTCGGCGCTCCTGGTATACCGCACCGCATCCGGATGCCGTCCATCGGAATACGCACCATCCGACCGGAACGTGGCCACCTCTGTCAGCACACAATCGTCCCTGTCGCCCTCCGCGACCAAAACCACCCCAAAGTGCGCCCCCACCGCAACTGTCCGCTCGAACAGCCGCAGCACCGCATCCGGCGTGGCAGACGTAGCTACGTCATAATCCTTCGGTTCCCGGCCCAGCAGCAGGTCCCGCACGCATCCCCCGGCGAGATACGCCTCATACCCCTCCGCCCGCAGCTTCCCCAGCACCCCCAAAGCCGCCTCGAATGGTCGCGTCGCCGGTAACATGTCTTCCATTGTCGTCCTCTTCGCACCTTAATGGCGTTATGATTCCCTGTTCAACCGGAGATGAGAATGAGAATAGTCGTGCTTGCCGTGTTGCTAATGCTGGTGCTTCCCATTCTTGGCGAGACCCGCCAGTGTAAGGGGAACCCAAGGGTCGTCGGCGCTTGCTATGTGGTTCATGGCAGGGCAACGTTTGGAGACGGAACACCGGTGCTTCGAATCTGGCCAGTGGGGACGAAGCGCATGCTCGGAGTGACCGCCGGTCCGATCGCGGACGATGCGGATGAGCCAATAGCTCCAACGAATATGCTGCTCTTCAACCCTGATGTTCAGGGTGTCTTCGGCGACTTCGAAGTTTGCCCTTTTACACCGGAGCGAAAGGGTCATATGCAGATGGTTTGTGTACAGTCCGCCAGGAACCTCGTTGTGAAGCATTGACCTGCCAAGAAACCCTAACTCGCTTGTCCGGCTAAACTAGATCCATGGGCACCGGCCTCATCCTAGGCATCGAATCCTCCTGCGACGAGACCGCCGCCGCCGTCGTCCAGCGCGGCTCCCGCACTCTGTCCTCGGTGGTCGCCTCCCAAATCGCCACCCACGCCCGTTACGGAGGCGTCGTCCCCGAACTGGCCAGCCGCGAGCATCTCCGCGCCATTGTCCCTGTTGTCCGCGCCGCCCTCGCCCAGGCCAACGTCACCCTTCCCGGACTCGATGCCATCGCCGTGACCTCCGGTCCCGGACTCGCTGGAGCCCTCCTGGTGGGCATCACTTACGCCAAAGCCCTCGCCTTCGCCAACGACCTTCCCCTCATCGCCGTCAACCATCTCGAAGGCCACATCCACGCGGTGCTGCTGCAAGAGCGCGAATCTCTGCCAGCCGGGCAACCCTCCGCTGCCGACGAACCGGCCCTGGCCCTGGTCGTCTCCGGCGGCCACACCCATCTCTACCTGGCCCGCTCCAGCCACGACGCCTTGACCTATTCCCTCGTTGGCCGCACCCTCGACGACGCCGCCGGCGAAGCCTACGACAAAGTGGCCAAGCTCCTCGGCTTCGGCTACCCCGGAGGCCCCTGGATTGACGCCCTCGCTCTTCACGGTAACCCCCACGCCGTGCCCTTCGCCTTTTCTCAGATCAAGACCAAGCTTCACCTTGCCGGCAAGGCCCCCCGCACCAAAGCCGCCCGTACCGCACCCATCGCCAATCTTGACCCCCATTTCCTGTTCTCGTTTTCGGGAATCAAAACCGCCGTCCTCCGTTACGTTGAACTGCACAACCTTCGTCCAGAAGCCGAAGCCCGCCACAAGGCGCTCTTTACCGGCCCTCAAGCTCCGGGCGCTCCAGAATCTGCCCTGAGCGTGCCGAAGGGTCTCGCTTCTGAGAACGGGGAATCGACAAACCCGCCCAAGCCCCCAACCACCCGAACGGAAGCCCTGGCTCTCTGCCCCCAACAGACACTCGACCTGATTGCCAGCTTTCAGCACGCCGTCGTCGGCGACCTCATGAAAAAGACCTTCGCCGCCGCCGAATCTCTGGGCGCCCGCCGCATCCTCGTCACTGGCGGAGTCAGCGCCAACCGCGAACTTCGCGCCCGCTTCACCGCTGAAGCCGCCCGCCGCAACCTCCGCGTCTCCTTCCCCACCCTGGCTCTATCCACTGACAACGCAGCCATGATCGCCGCGGCCGCCTGGTCTCACCTGCTAAGCGGAGACTTCGCCCAACCCTCTCTCTCCGCCGACCCATCGCTCACCCTGGGACGATAAACACGGGATAGAAATCCATCCCGCCGGCGGCAGGGCTATACTAGAGCGGTTCTCCCGTTCACGTGGAGTTTCCGGCATCGTGCAGGGTGGCCATTTTCTTAAGGAAAAAGCCAATCAGCAGCGGCGATTTTCCTCTACAGCAACTGGAGAGCCGCTATACTGCTTCAAATCCAGCCATGTTTTGATCGAAAAGAAAGCCGCCCGTGTCCGCGCCCGTCCTCACTTCCAAAGCAAATGAAGACCGCAGCAGTTGCTTCCGCTCCTCCTATTTATGGTTAGCGGCAACGGCGGGCGCGCTGGGCGGCCTCCTATTTGGATATGACTGGGTTGTCATTGGCGGGGCAAAACCTTTCTACGAGCGTTACTTTCATCTTGATTCGCCCGCGCTGGAGGGTTGGGCGATGAGTTGCGCGCTGATCGGTTGCCTCATCGGCGCGGTTTCGTCAGGAAAACTGAGTGATCGCTTTGGCAGAAAGCGGCTGCTGACGCTGGCTGCGCTGGTCTTCGCCGCGTCGTCACTGGGCACCGGACTGGCCCCGCAATTCGCCGCCTTTGTAGGGTGGAGAATGCTTGGCGGTTACGCTATTGGCCTTGCTTCCGGCGTCTCGCCGATGTACATTGCAGAGATTTCTCCGGCGCACCTGCGCGGCCGGCTGGTATCTCTCAACCAGTTGGCCATCGTGTTTGGAATCCTGCTGGCGCAGGTGGTGAATTGGCTCATCGCGCAGCCCGTTGCGCCCGGCGCTACGGCGCACGACATTCTTGTGTCGTGGAATGGCCAATGGGGATGGCGCTGGATGTTTGCTGTCACCGCCATTCCTTCCCTTTTGTTCCTGGCTGCGACGTTCCTGATACCCGAGAGTCCACGCTGGCTGGCCGCCAGGGGCCTCAATCAACAGACCCTCCGGGTGCTTGAGCGCCTTGGCGGACCTTGCCATGCGAAGCAGGTGATGGACGATTTCACCGCCGCCAGCAAGTTCCAGCCGGACCGCCCCGTGTTCCGCGAACTGTTTTCGCCGGGCATGACAAAGGTCCTCCTGCTGGCCGTGGTGCTGGCCGTTCTGCAGCAGTGGTGCGGCATCAATGTCATCTTCAACTACGCGCAGGAGATCTTTGCGGCGGCCGGATACCAGGTCTCCGACATCCTTTTCAACATTGTGATCACGGGCGCGGTCAATGTTGTCTTCACTCTGATTGCGCTGGCAGCCATCGACCGCTACGGCAGGCGCTTCCTGCTCCTCACCGGCGTCTCCGGGCTGGTGATCTTCTACACGATTCTGGGCGCGCTTTACCGCCTGCACATGCAGGGCAAGCCCATGCTGGTGCTGGTACTGGCGGCCATCGCCTGCTACGCCATGTCTCTGGCGCCGGCAACCTGGGTGGTGATTGCGGAGATCTTTCCCAATCGCATCCGGAGCAGCGCCATGTCCATTGCCGTCACCGCATTGTGGACGGCCTGCTTCGTACTGACTTACACCTTTCCGCTGCTGAACGTGGCGCTCGGTCCGGCAGGTACATTCTGGGCCTATGCCGCAATCTGTCTGGCGGGACTGCTGTTCTTGTATCTCCGCCTGCCGGAAACCCGAGGGAAAACTCTCGAAGAAATCGAGACAAATATCCGAATGGGTAAGTTGGAATAGGTGGGGTGTCAACTCTGCCGGTGGCCCTCAAGCCTTGCCACCCGGGCATGGCTACCAATAACGACTCCTCGCCGTGCCAAGAAGGCTAAGCCGACAGGGCAATCGCATTTGAAAGAGCTTACGTTTGGATTTTGCTTGCGAGGCACGGAGCTGGTCGAAAAAGAGACCACAGGCGGCTCGAAATGCGGCAGGGGCTAAAGCCCGACCTCTTTTGGGGAGCGTTTTGCGGCACGACTGAAGTCATGCCCTATTACAAAGCTCGCTTCGATGGAGTCTTTGCGGCAGCCTGAGACGTTGGCTTGCGATGAAAGTTCAAATGCGATTGCCCTGGCTAAGCCGATCCCCGCAAGACTGGTTTAGGCGCGCCCTTGTACACTGAAGGGTTCCCTATTTTTGTGCGCATGCGCAGGAGGCCCCCCAAAAATGGCATCAGTCATTGTTCCAGCAGTCCCATCGGAGCCGCGCCCTGGCCGCTTCGGCGTGTATGGCGGACGGTATGTGCCGGAGACGCTGGTGGCGGCGCTGGTGGAGCTGGAGCATGAGTACGATTCGGCGAAGAACGACGCTGCGTTTCAGGCCGAGCTGGCGGGGCTGCTGAAGGATTATGCGGGGAGGCCGACGCCGCTCTACTTTGCCAAGCGGCTGACGGAGCAGTTGGGCGGGGCAAAGATTTACCTCAAGCGCGAAGACCTGCTGCACACCGGCGCGCACAAGATCAACAACGCGCTGGGCCAGGGATTGCTCGCCAGGCGGATGGGCAAGAAGCGGATTATTGCCGAGACCGGCGCGGGCCAGCACGGGGTGGCTACGGCCACGGTATGCGCGCTTCTGGGCCTGGAGTGCATGATTTACATGGGCGATGTGGACATGGCGCGCCAGGAGCTGAACGTGCTGCGCATGCGGCTGCTGGGCGCGGAGGTGCGCGGAGTTTCGGCCGGCTCGCAAACGCTGAAAGACGCCATCAGCGAGGCCATGAGGGACTGGGTCACCAACGTCCGTACCACCTACTATCTGCTGGGCAGCGCACTGGGCGCGCATCCTTACCCGACCATGGTGCGCGACTTCCAGCGCGTGATCGGTATCGAGATAAAGCAACAGATTCTCGAGAAGGAAGGCCGGCTGCCCACCGCCGTGATTGCCTGCGTGGGTGGAGGGTCGAACGCCATCGGCGCGTTTTACGAGTTCATTCCTGAAAAACAGGTGCGGCTTATCGGCGTGGAGGCGGGCGGCCGCGGGACCGCGCTGGGCGAGCATGCGGCGCGCTTCAGCGGCGGAGCGCCTGGGGTGTTGCAGGGCACCTATTCCTATGTGCTGCAGGATGAGAATGGCCAGATCGCGCTGACGCACTCCGTTTCAGCGGGACTGGACTATGCATCCATCGGCCCAGAGCACGCGGCGCTGCACGACTCAGGGCGCGCGGAGTACGTCTCGCAGGATGATACCGCGGCCCTCGATGCGGTGGTGAGGCTTGCGCGCACCGAGGGCATTCTGCCTGCGCTTGAGAGCGCGCACGCCGTTGCCGAGGCCTTGCGCCTGGCTCCGGCGATGGCCCCACATGACATACTGGTAGTAAATCTTTCCGGACGCGGCGACAAGGACATGGGCATTCTGGCCCACGAGTTGCACATCCAGGGAGCGTAAGCGCAGACTCCGATGGCCATTCATTTCGCTCACAAACCGGGGCTGGTGGTGTATCTGACGGCTGGAGATCCCAGTCTGGAAACAACCAGCGCCATTGCGATTGCGGCCATTGACGCCGGCGCGGCGGTGATTGAACTGGGCGTGCCGTTCAGCGATCCGCTGGCTGACGGTCCGGTGATCCAGCGGGCCAGCGAGCGGGCAATCGCGCGCGGAACGCGGCTCAAGGACGTACTCGCCTTGGCGGCGAAGATTCGCGCGGCGCGGCCGGCGGCTGGTTTGGTGACCTTCAGCTATCTGAATCCGATTTTGCGCTACGGACTGCACAAGTTTGCCTGCGATGCCGCGGCGGCCGGCGTGGACGGCGTGCTGGTAACCGACCTCATTGTTGAAGAGGCGAATGACTACCTGACCGAGATGACGCGCGTGGGACTGGCGCCGATTTTTCTGGCCGCGCCCACCAGTCCCGACGAACGGCTTGAGGCTATTGCCACTCACTCCAAAGGATTTGTTTACGCTATCTCCCGCGTCGGCATTACCGGCACGCAGCAGAGCATGACCTCCGACGCAGCGTCCCTGGTGGCGCGCGTTCGTCGATGGACCTCGCTGCCGGTAGCCGTAGGGTTCGGCATCTCCAACGCGGAACACGTTGCGCAAGTGGCGCAGTTCGCGGATGCCGCGGTGATCGGCAGCGCGATTGTGGAGTTGATTGAGCGGTCAACCCCCGAGACAGCGCCCGGCGCAGTGGCTCGATTTATCAAGGGCCTGCATCTGCCCGCCACGGCGGACGGCGCTGGCCCGGCAAGGACAAGCCCCGCAGGCGGCGCTTGCGCCGCATAGTTTGGTTCAACTCTTGCTCCTATGCACCCGGTGGGCTCGATCCTATTGAAACAGGACCGGCATCGGGGCCAACACGAGGATGGAATGACGCTGGAAGAATTGCGCAATCAGATTGATGCTCTTGACCGGCAGCTCGTCGAGTTGCTGAGCGAGCGGGCACGCGCCGCACTGCGGATCGGTCACCTCAAGGCCGCCACTTCGCTGCCGGTGTACGAGCCGGCACGCGAAAAGGTGATCTACGCCAATGTGCGGGCGGCCAACAAGGGTCCCTTGCCGGACATCGAACTGACGCATATCTACGAGCGCATCATCGACGTGATGCGGGCCTTGCAGAGGGATGAGTTGGCATCGGAGAGGAACGCCCTGGCGCATGCATCGGGGTCTCCCGTGACAGGTCTTGGTCGCGGGGGGGACGACGCGCCGGGCCACGGCACTGGCGCAAAGACGCCCGAGACAGGGAACAAGCAATGATCGTAGCCATGCAGGAAAGGGCCACGGAAGACCAGATCGATGCAGTGATCGATGCGATGGTCGAAGCCGGGGTCAATGTTCATCGAACTACCGGCGCGACCCAGACCATTCTGGCCGGCGTGGGACCCACCGCCAGCATTGATCTCAGAAAGTTTGAGCTGCTGGCCGGCGTGCTCTATGTACACCGGATTACCGCGCCTTACAAGCTGGCTGGCCGCGCATTTCGTCCGGAAGGCACGGTTGTGGAGTTTCCCAACGGCGCCAAAATCGGCGGCGAACAGGTTGCGGTCATCGGCGGTCCGTGCGCCATTGAGAACCGCGATCAGATCTTCACCATCGCCGCGTGTGTGAAAGCTGCTGGAGGGGGCTTCCTGCGCGGAGGCGCTTTCAAGCCGCGCAGCTCGCCCTACGCTTTTCAGGGACTCGGGATTCCGGGGCTGCAACTGATGCATGAGGCCGCCGAGGCCTACGGTTTGCTCACGGTGAGCGAGGTCATGGAGATTTCGCAGATCGATGCCATGCTGCCTTACGTGGACTGCTTCCAGGTGGGCGCGCGCAACATGCAGAACTTCAACCTGCTGCGTGAACTGGGCCAGGTGCGCAAGCCGGTGCTGCTGAAGCGCGGCATCGCCGCCACCATCGAAGAGCTGCTGCTGTCAAGCGAATACATCATGGCCGGCGGCAACTACGATGTAATCCTGTGCGAGCGCGGCATCCGCACCTATGAGACATCGACCCGCAACACCATGGACATTGCGGCCATTCCGGTGGTGCATAAGCTGTCGCACTTGCCCATCGTGGGCGATCCCTCGCACGGCACGGGCCGCCGCGACATGGTTCCCGCCATGGCCAAGGCAGCCGTGGCCGCGGGAGCGGACGCCATTCTGGTGGAGATTCACCCCAATGCCGACAAGGCTGCCTCCGACGCGGCACAGACCCTGTTCCTCGACCAGTTTGAGAAACTTGTTGGCGAACTGAGGGTGATTGCCACGGCGATAGGGCGGACGCTGTAGCCTTGAATGCAATAAACCTGTTCAGGGCTTGCAGAACGTAAAGAAGATAGGCTTTGCAGGCCAGGGAAATAGCGCTTTGCAAGGACACGGCTTCAGCCGTGCTCTTGCAAGAACAGTTGGAACAAGGAAAGTCGCCATGATCGAGCGCATCGCCATCCTGGGCACGGGTCTGCTGGGTACATCGGTGGGGCTGGCACTGCGCGCGGCTGGCTTTCAGGGAACGATTGCCGCTTGGAACAGGAGCCACGAGGGGGCGCAGCTTGCGCTCTCAATGGGCGCCGCCAACTCCATAGCGGCCGATCCTTTGCAGGCCGCGCGGGACAGCCAGGTAGTCGTACTGGCTGTTCCCATTTACGCGACTCTCGACTATATGGAGAAGCTGGCCTGCATGCTCGGCTCCGATCACCTGGTTACCGACGTGGGCAGCACCAAGCGCCTGATCTCCGAGGCCGCAGGCCGCCTCTACAACACTCCCGATCGCGCGGCGTTTCTTCCCGGCCACCCCATGGCGGGCAAGGAGCGCGGCGGCGCGGCACTGGCCGATGCGCAGCTTTTTCGCGGCGCGGTCTGGCTGTTTACCGATGACGCGGATTGCAAACGCTCCCCGCACTCGGCGGAACTTGTGAAGGGCTGGCGGGAGTGGGTCGTTGCCATGGGATCCAAGACCATCGATCTCGACCCCGTGCGCCACGACGAACTGGTGGCCTGGGTCAGCCATCTGCCCCAGTTTGTGGCCACGGCCCTGAGCGCGCTGTTGCAGGAAGAAGTGGGTGACGCGCCGGAGCTGAAAGACGTGGGTGGACGCGGGCTGCGCGAAATGACGCGGCTGGGCGCCAGTCCCTACTCCATGTGGCGCGACATCGCCTACACCAATACCGAGGCCGTCCAGGCCGCTCTCCACGCCCTCGAACAGCGCCTCGCCCATCTGCGCGAAAACCTGCGCACTCCGGAGCTGCGCGATGAATTCGAGCAGGCCAACCGCTTCCGGCACGAGTAACGTGAGCGGCGAGGAATTAGTTCCGATGAAACCAATCGAAATCCCCAAACAGGCTCGCGCGGACGCGGTTGCTTCGATTCAACGCTATTTCGATGAGAATATGCCGGAACCCATCGGCGACCTTCCCGCGGGCTTGCTGCTCAATTTCTTTCTGGAAGAAATAGGACCGGTTATTTACAACCAGGCCATCCGCGACGCGCAGGCACGGATGCAGCAACGGGCGGCCGATCTCGATGGCGAACTCTACGCCGATGCCTTTCAGTATTGGAAAAAGGTCGACGTCAAAGGGAAGAATCGCCGCTAGCAAGCCTCTGATCAGGTTTCCAAAAGAAAGGCGGGGTATCTTACAATTCACCAATTTGGTGCCCATGGCACTGGGTCTCTAGGAGAGAAACATGAACATCGCTGTTTTGATGGGAAGGTCTCAACCGAAGTCTATGGGATATTTCAAGAAAGGCCGCAGTGTTGCACTGTTTGTCCTCGTCGTTATGCTGAGCATTGCTCTCACGAACGTTGCCAGCGGTGCTCCAAGCGTCGAGATCAAGATTCTGTCCTCCAAGGCTGACATGGTCAGTGGGGGTGATGCGCTGGTTCAAATTACGGGAACGATAGAAACCGAGAAGATTTCAGTTTGGGCCAACGGCCGGGAAGTGACCAGCGCCTTTCATGGGAGTTCACGGACTCAGACCTTAATCGGCCTGGTTGAAGGGCTAACTGTGGGAAAGAACCGTCTGGAGGTCAAATCTGGCAGCGAAGTGCTGGCCCGACTCGAGATCGTCAACCACGGACTTGCCGGTCCCATCTTTTCCGGTCCACATCAGACGCCATTCATTTGCGGAACGGAGCCGTCGGGACTGGGCGCGCCGCTCGATGCGGATTGCAGTGCGAAGACACAAGTGACTTACGTTTACAAATCCACCCAGCCTCCCACCCCGGCCAATCAAAATTCCCAGCCGAATGCTCCTCCGGCAGGGTTCAAGGTGTACGATCCCAAGGCGCCTCAACCGAGTGACATAGCCGAAGTTACGACAACCGAAGGGAAGAAAGTACGCTACATCGTGCGCTGGGAACGAGGCACGGTTAACCGGGCCATCTATGAGATCGCCTTCCTGCATGAACCCGGAACGCCTTTGCCCGATCCCTGGACATCGACGCCGGGCTGGAACGGCAGGCTCGTTTACAACTTCGGGGGCGGATGCAGTGCCGGCTATCAGCAGGGGCATGCTATCGACGGAATCGACAACATGTTCCTTGCGTTCGGTTACGCACAGGTCGTGGCATCGCTCAACGTGCTGGGCTATAACTGCAACGACGTGATCTCGGCGGAAACTGCGGCCATGATGAAGGAGCTCTTCATCAAGAGCTTTGGTGTGCCGGTGCATACCATCGGGTGGGGCGGCTCGGGTGGATCGATCCAGCAGCACCTGATTGCGCAGAATTATCCGGGGCTGCTCGACGGCATCATTCCCAGCGCAAGTTTTCCGGACGCTGCGAGCATTCTGCCCGGGGTGGTTGATTGCAGTCTGCTGGCACATTTCTTCGAAAACTCTGGCGATGCCTTGACCGATGAGCAAAAGACTGCGATTGCCGGGTTCACCACCTGGGGCACCTGCACCAATGAAATCGATTCGTGGTCGAAGTGGTTTTCACCTCAGATGGTGCGCGCTGTTTCCTGCGATCCGTCAATACCAGCGCCGCTCGTGTACAACCCGGCAACCAATCGGAGGGGAGCTCGATGCGACTTCTACGATAACGCAGTCAACATTTTCGGCACGGATCCCAAGACCGGCTTTGCCCGGCGTGCGCTCGACAACGTCGGCGTCCAATATGGACTTATGGCGTTCAAGCGCGGAGTGATCAGTGCCGAACAATTTCTGGAGTTGAACCAGAAGATAGGCGGCTATGACGATGATGGCAATATCATGCCTGCACGTATGGTGGCGGACCCCGAAGCCCTCCACATTGCCTATGCGACCGGTCGGGTGAACACGGGGAGTGGCGGATTGAGCGCTATTCCTATCATTGACATTCGTCTCTATACCGACAGGGTGCCAGACATCCATGATCAATACCGGTCGTTTGTCACGCGGGCGCGGCTGACTGCGGCCAACGGCAGCGCCGACAACCAGGTAATTCTGACCTTCCCTTATTCGACGAAACCCAGCCAGAACCTTGGCGCAGCAGTTGGTTCGGTGATGGCGACACTCGTTCCGAAGATGGATCAATGGCTTGACGCTCTTGCCAAGGACACTTCGCAGCGCAGCGTGCCGGAGAAGATCGCTGCCGCGAGGCCTCCGGATATCACCGACGCGTGCTGGACTGATGATGGCGTGAAGATCGTCGAGAAGAGAACCTACGATAGCAGCGGACAATGTGCCCAGATGTTTCCGCTCCACGGCGACCCGAGAATCGCGGCCGGCGCGCCCCTGAAGGAGGACATCTTGAAATGCCGTCTGAAACCGATTGATCCCAAGGATTATGTCCATCCGATGACCGCGGATCAACTGACACGCCTGAAGACGATCTTTCCGCAAGGCGTATGCGACTACACAATCCCCGGCATCGGTCAGGGTCCGCTCGAAGGGACCTGGAGGAAGTATTGACGTGATTTGTGCAGGAGGCAGATGATGGTGTTTCAAAATCAGTGATTGCCGGGTGCCCCACATCTCGCTTTCGAGATGTGGGATTCGCCCCCTCTTACTCCGCTTCCTTTACTTCCGCGGCTTTGACCGGCTCTGCTGCTTCCTTGACCGGTTCCTCCGCTTCCCTGGCCGGGTCGAGCGTGCGGAAGCCTTCAGCCTTGGCGGCCTCAAGCAACTGCGTCGAGGCGGAGACAAAAATGATCTCCGTACCCTGAAACATGTCGCGGGCAACCAGGGCGGCGGCCAACTGCAACGCGTCAGGCCAGCGCAGCGTGGTGCGGTCGAGGAGTTGGCGAGCTGCTTCAAGAACGGCGGGGTTCAAGGGTTCCTGCACCATGCGCGCGGCTTCAAGACGCAGAATATCGAGCGCGGCCGAGGCGTCTTCCGCAGAAATGTCTCCGTTCCGCTCGCGCCGCCGGACAGCCGCATAGACCTCCAGCGGCGTGGAGGCCGAGATCAGCTTGCGATTGTCTTCGACGGCCTCCATCAGACGGATCAGGGCATCAGTACCCTGCTCCTGCACAAACAACTTGGCGAAAGCCGTGGACTCAAGAAAGTAGCAGCTCACAGGTTCCCCCGTTCCTCTTCAATGGCCTCGGCGATGGAATCGCCATGCACCGCGACAGGATGGAAGCGCTGCGCCTCCTCGGGAATGCCGGCTTCGGCGCGGTTGAGGCGGATGGTGGTGGTGGGATAGGCCGGGGTCTTAGGGTTGGCAATCTTACTGGTGAGCACGACTCCACGCTGGATAGCCTCAGCCAGGACCGCCTGGCGCGACTCGGGGTGCTGATTCCAGCGAAAGGCCTTGCGCGGCAGGAATGAGTCGCGGAACCACTTCAGCGCGATAAACGCGTGCCCGCCACGCTCGGCCTCGGCCAGAGCGGCGCACAACTCTTTCACGCGGGCGTCAAGATCGGCGGGAATCACGGCCTCCTGGCCGTCGTCTTCCTCATCGAAGACGGGATCGGCGGCCACACGTTGCGAGCGGCCGGCGCGAGGGGACGGCTCGCCATCGCCGACGCGCTCGAAGTAGATCCGCACCTCGTCCTCTTCCGGCGACCATGTGTCGGCAGACGCATTGCGGCGCTTGCTCCGGCCGCTTTCACTGCACAGCTCGACGATGGCCTGGTATCCAGCCGGGGCCAGGAAACGCAGAGCGCGCGCCAAACCAGGGTCCGGGGAAAACGCCAATTCATTAAGGGCTTCTTCAATAATCTCTTCCGCGTCGGGAATACTCAGGTTGTCGCCATTTACGCTGCCATGGGCAACTTTTGTCGATTTCATCTTTCTCTTCTCCGTATGCCGCGCCTTCCGCCAAAGACGAAAGAAAGCAGCCATAGTTTTAAATCTGCAGTTTTAAATCTGCACCGTCGCCATGGATGGATCGCGGCCGCTGTGGCGATGGTTGGAACGTTATTTCGACGGGGTCCGCGGGCTCTTGCCTTTATTCTGCAAGTTAATGTGGGGCCAACGGGATCTCCCGAATCAATGTAAGGCAATTCAAGGTATTCATACAGATATTACCTTAAGGAAGTCATCTCCACTTCGTCTTTTGCCAAACATGGGCTCGGAAAATACTTTAGACTAATCCCTCTGTTCAAAGCTATACAAGACTCAGTGTACCCGATAAAGCAACGGTGTAAAGCAGCGATGTGCGCTGACATGCGAAGCAGGTATGCGCTACATCCCTCAGACAACCCCGATTCCAACGAAAAGTTGCGCACCAGCCGTGCTTGTTTGATGTGCGCAACTTTGTACAATAAGAGATATGCGCCGTTTTTTGCAACTGCTGCTGCTCTGGTGCCTGGCTTCAACCGGATTGCACGCTGTTGACCAAGCCTTTGACCTCTCCGGGCCAAAGGTGGACGTGCATGTAAAGCGCGGGGAGGTGACCTTGCCCATCGGCGAGGTGCCCAACCTGCTACCCGGAGACCGCTTGTGGATTCATCCCGACCTGCCCGAGAGCCAATCCGCACATTATGTGCTGATCGTGGCATTCCTGCGCGGCGCCACCAACCCGCCGCCTCAGGAGTGGTTCACCCGCGTGGAGACGTGGAACCGCGAAGCGCGCGAGGAGGGTGTGTTTGTCACCGTTCCCGAGGAGGCGCAACAGGCCCTGATCTTTTTGGCGCCGGAGACAGGCGGCGATTTCAGCACTCTTCGCAAGGCAGTGATCGGGCGGCCGGGAATCTTTGTGCGCGCCACCCAGGATCTGCAAGCCGCCAGTTCGGACCGCATGCGGGTTGAGACCTATCTGACCGAGGTAAAGGTTACTTCCCAGACCGACCCCAAAGCGCTGAAGGAGCACGCCGAGCTGGCCGCCCGCAGCCTGGGAACCCGGGTCGAGCAGCAATGCTTTGACAAGCCCGTCGATCAGCAGGCCGCCTGCCTGTCGCAGCATACGGATGGACTGGTGCTGGATGACGCCAACGCGCAATCCCGGGTGGACCAGCTGACCAGTGGCTCCGCAGGCGACCTGATGAATCAGATCACCTACTCGAGCATGGCCGGAGGAGGCGCCTATAGCCCCTATATCGGCGCCATTGTTGACACCGCGAAGATCCTTTCTTCGCTGCATACGGCACATTTCCAGTACATTCCCGCGCTGGCGCTGCCTGTGAAGGACTCGCTCAACCTGCGGCTTAACGTGCCCCCCTCTTTCCGCGACCCGAAATCGGTGGTCGTGGTGGCGCTGCCGCCGGTGGGGCCGGCCAAAGCTCCGCCGCTGCATCCGGTCAATCCGGCTGAGAGTTTTTGTGCGCAGAAGCCCGGACTGGCGCTGCCCGCCGAGGGAGCGCCGCTGGTTTTTGCCAGCCAGCTGGTTCACGATCTTACGTTGCACATCGAGACCAGAGACGGGCAGGTCGATCTGCCGGTGCAAGCCGATGCGGGACAGGGCGGACTGGTGTTCAATCATCCTGCGCCCAATCTGCCAGCCGGAGATCTGACCGGTGTGGTGCGCGGCAAGTTTGGCTTCGACGACTGGGAGGGGCCACGCTTTCACCTGCGTGCGGCCCAACCCGGCAAGTGGACCCTCGCCCCAGGCGACCAGTCGGCCCTGGTGGTGGGCCGCGAGGACACACTGCATCTTGCCGACGACAACGCGCTTTGCGTCGACCGGGTTGAGATTCAGCTTGCGGGCGGCAGCCCGCTCAAGTTGACCTGGAAGTCTCCCAAGCCGGAGATTTTGGAGGTCAGTGTGCCGATGAAAGATGCGGTGCCGGGCCCGGTGACCCTTTATATTCGGCAGTTCGGCCTGGAGAAGCCCGACGCGCTGCCGCTGAATGCCTATGCCGAGGCCGCCTCGTTGGACCACCTGGCTCTGAGCGCGGGCGACACGGATGCGCTGCTGAAGGGCAACCGCCTCGATGAGGTGGCAAAAGTCACGCTGGAAGGAATCACCTGGACCCCAGGCGCGCTGAGCCGTGTGAAGGAATCCGACCTGTTGAAGATGAACGCCTCGGGTTCCACGGCCAACCTGGAGCCCGGAAAGCCCTATGTGGCCAGTGTCGAGTTGCGGGATGGCCGCAACTTGAAGGTGCCTGTGGCCTTGGACCAGCCGCGGCCGCAGGTGGAACTGCTCAGCAAGGGCACGCAAGACGCTGCCGCTACTTCGTCCGCGGTGCACCTGGGTAGTCCGGACGATCTGTCGATGGATGGGCGGCTGGTCTTCTTCTTGAAGTCCAAAGTGCCTGTGAATTTTCCCCGCACTGAGAAAGTGGAGGTGGCCGCCGTGGACGGCAGCTTCCGCACCGTCCTGTCACTGGAGGACGGCGGGTTGATGCTTGAGGACGCGAAGACCGCGATGGGCGTGGTGGAACCGCTGGCCCGCTTCGGCTCCTCGGCGTTTGGGCCGGTGCGAGCGCGGGTGATGTCTGCCGCCGGAGTGACCGGCGACTGGCTGGAGCTGGGCACGCTGGTGCGGCTTCCTGGATTCAAGGAACTTCGCTGCCCGCACGCCGTTGCCAAGCCCTGCACATTGACCGGAACAAACCTGTTCCTTGCCGTATCCATCGGGGCTACGCCGCAGCGGGATAATGCCACCGACATTCCACCGGACTTTACCGGAACCCAACTGAGCGTGTCTCACCCGACAAATGGATTGCTCTATCTTTGGTTGCGCGATGACCCGGAAACGGTGCAGACGCTTACGCTTCCGGTGACGCCGGCAGCGCCGGTGACTCCTGTCGTGCCACTGACGACGCAGCCGCCCGCGGTGCAACCCCAGCCAGTGACCGCTCCGGCCGCATCAGCGCCGCCCGTCGCGGCAGTATCGCCAGCCGCACCACCGGCGGACGCGCCACCGCCAGCCACACAATCAAATCCGGGACCGCCATCCAAGCCGGGACCGTAAGAGGGGCGTCTCAGACCGAAGTGCCGGCCGCCCGCAGGGGTAACCACAATAGGGCGTGAATCGAAGTCGGGTATAGCAAGGCCAGACAAGATGGATTCCGCAGCTAGAGCGTTCCGGTCGACGCGACCTTCAGGGCCGGCGTCTTCACGGATAGGTTCTAGTCCAGGGGTGATGGATCGGGGTCCCCAGCGACAGGTCTTTGTCGCTGGGGTGGCGGGAGCGGCAACGTTGAACCGCTCTCAACCGGATATAGCTTCCCTGATTGTGGCGTAACGCGGCAGGCGCGCAATCGCTCTACTGGAAATAGGCCTTATTCTTCTCGGCGAAGTGAGCCTTGTCCGCCGGCAGATCGTCAATCGAGTAGATCGCATTCTGTGCGCACAGATCGGCGCAGTTTCCGCAGTCGATGCACTCATCCGGGTTGATGAACACCTGGGACACGGTCGCGGCAGCCGCATCGTCCGCCATAGGCGCAATGGCGGCGGTGGAACACTCCGCCACACAGACAAAATCCTTGGTACAGGCATCCGTAACTACATAAGCCATAAGAGAAAACGCTCCTTGTTCGTTGCTGGGCTTTCTGCCGGGCGTTATAAGCGTAGTACGCCCGCATTATTGAGGCTACCGGGCTTTCTCCGAGGCTACTGTGACTCGAATCACAATCCGCTAAGGAACCTACCTGATTACGGTACGAGGCCAATCTCAACCCTGCTGTAACCGTCTCTTGATGTTGGATTTGCAACTGCTCTTCACCATGGAAGTATGATCCCTGCCAGTCGTCCTCCCGTCTTGGCACATGCATTTGCCTGCTGGAACTGGAAGTGCGCCTTGCTGAGCGCCACCGCCCGGTCGATTGTGTATCTGGCGGCCATGGCGCGCACCGGCTTGAAAAGCGGTCTGCCGATCGTTCTGGTGGAAATAGTCTATGTGACTCTTACGGCCGGCCTCTATGCCGGCATGCAACAGAGGGCTCTGGGATTTCGCTCGAGGCTCTTCGGAAATCTGACTGTGGTCATTGGGGTTCCGGGGCTCGCTCAGATTATGGACTGGCTCATCCATCGTGCCACCGGGGCTGCCGCTCCGGGAAAGGCCACCCTGGCAGTGTGTGTCTTCGCAACCGTTTCTGCGCTCTTCCACTTGCACGTGATGCGCCGCGGCGCCTTCCTCACCGGCCACAGCGGCCGCTCGCTGCTCGATGATTTTCGCCGCATGCCCCGGCTCATGGCCGGTTTTGTCCTCGCGCCCGCTGTGCTGCTTGCGACTCTGGGCGCCCGTCTGGCACGCATCCTGGATGCCGAAGCCGCCATCTAGATGTGGGGCTCAGCCGGATTGCCGCGGTTCGACGCTGGAATCTAAAGCTTTTCCTCTACGAGTTCGCAGATCGTGTGCAGCAGCAGCTTGTGAATTTCCTGCGTGCGCGCGGCGATGTAGCTTTTGACCAGAAATTCAATGTCGGCAATGCCGGTGCAGGCGCCGCCGTCCTTGCCGAGAAACGCGATTGTCAGCAGTTCTTGTTTCCTGGCCGCGAGCAGGGCGCGACGAACATTTTCACTGCGGCCGCTGGTCGTAAAGGCCATCAGGACATCGCCCGGACGCCCGAAAGCTTCTACCTGCCGCGCAAAGAGGTCCTTGAAATCGTAGTCGTTCCCGATGGCCGTAATGTCGCCACCGTGTGTGGCCAGCGAGATGGCGGGATAGGGTCGGCGGTCCTTGTTGAACCGGCAGACAAATTCGGTAGTGAGATGAGACGCATCGGCAGCGCTGCCGCCGTTGCCGCAAGCCAGTAATTTACCGCCCTTCAGCAGGGCATCTGCAAGTCCATCCGCGGCAGCGGAGACCTGCGGCTCAAACGCTTCGACTTGCGTGAGCAATGCGCACAGGTCCTTCACGTTGCGGTGCAAAACACTCTCTGAATTCGTGTCGCTCATCTCTTCTCCAATTTGCCCCGGTCTGGATTCACAGAGTCCTTTTTGTATGTTAATAGCTCTGAACAAATTTCTGCCTACCGGCCCGCAGGATCAAACGCATTCGGGTTCGGCGAGTCGCTCATTTCAAGCACAAGATGGCCTGCTCGCATCAACGAGGCATGGTCAATCTGTGGTACGGTGAGCGGTTTTCCGTTGAGTGTGGCAGCGCGAATGAAGGCCGCGCGATCTGAATTGCCGGTCGTCTCAATCACGAAGGTCGTGCCATCCGCATGATGAAGCGTAACGCGATGAAAGAGGGGGCTTCCTATGGAATAGACAGGCCGTCCGGGGCAGACCTGATAGATCCCTATGGAGCTCATTACCCACCACGCGGACATCTGCCCATCGTCATCGTTTCCGGGCAGGCCACCTGGTGCATCCGTATACAGAGCCATCATCTCCCGCACCCGTTGCTCTGTCTTTGCAGGGGCGCCCGCTGCGTTGTAGAGATAGGCGATATGGTGGCTGGGTTCGTTGCCCTGGTCGTAGAGATTGCGATCGAAGAGTCCATCCAACTGAGCGATGAAGCGGTCGCGCCCTCCCATGGCCTCAATCAGGCCAGGGATGTTTTGCGGCACGAAGAACGTGTACTGCCACGGCAGCCCCTCGGTAATGTAAGAGGCGGGCTTCGCGGGATCGAAAGGCATAACCCATGTACCATCCGCATGCCGGCCGCGAACGAAGCCAACCGCGCTGTCGAAGACGTTGCGCCAATTTTCTGACCGCTTGTGCAGCATGGCCGCATCCGCTGTCTTGCCCAGAGCGTCGGCCAAATCGCCCAGCATGGCATCGTCATAGGCATACTCAAGCGTTCGCGAAACCTGCTCATCGTGATGGAAAGCATCCGCCACGGGGTCTTCAAGCGGGATGTATCCATACTTTACGTACGAATCCAGCGCACGCCTGCCTTTGCCGTCAACATACATGTCTCGCGGCGGAGTGACGGTGGCGTTTTGCATCGCCAGCCGGTAAGCCGCATCCACGTCGAAGTGCCGCAGGCCTTTTTGATAGGCATCTGCGAAGAGAACTGCAATGTGGTCGCCAACCATCTCGGAAGTGTAGTTGTTCCACAGAGGGAAGATCGGCAGGAAGCCGCCTTGTTCTCCCTTCAGGACGAGAGATTGCACCATGCGCTCCTGCCGCTTGGGGTCAATGAGTGTCAGCAGAGGATGCAGCGCTCGGAAGGTATCCCACATGGAGTAGTCGTCGTAGTACTCTTCGCCTCGGGCAAGGTGTTTCAATCCGGACTGTGCGAAGCCGTTGTACGAGCCATCCGCGTCATTGACCGGACGTGGCCCCAGCAGCGAATGGTAGAGGGCCGTATAGAAGACGCTGCGCTGCTCCGTTGATCCCCCCTCCACAGCGAGGGTACTTAAAGACTTGTGCCACTGGGTCTCGGTTGCGCGTTGAATTGCGTCGAAGCCGCGGCCCGATGTCTCCGCGTCGAGATTTTTCTCGGCCTCTTCAAGACTGGTAAATGAGGTGCCAACCATCAGCTCAACCGCGCGCCCATGAGTGTCTCCCAGACTGACAAAGGCCCCTAGCTGTGCGCAGCCGGCGCCCTGCTGGAGCATTCCCGGATGAACCGAAGTTCCGCACCAGGTTCCCGCATGAGGGAACGAATGATCGAGGCGCGCGGCAAAGTAGCCACTGAAGCCGGTCGTCTGACCACCTCCCTGATAGATGCGATGGACCGGGTTGTAGCCGACCACCATATGCCGATCGGGAAGCACTTGAACGAATCCTTCATTGGGGTGCGCATAGGGCTGAAAAAGCAGCGTGGCGGATGCGCCTGCTGGATAGGTGATGCGAAAGACTCCGGACCGTGCGGTTGCCGTCATCTCGACACGCGTGGCGTAGCGAGCCAGCGTGACCGAGTACGAAGCAGGTGTGGCATGTTCCGTAGCACGGTCAAAGCCCGACCCTCGCACTCCGGGGTCGACCTCGAAATACTCACCGGTGACAGGCATTACGGTTACGCTGCCGTATTCCTGCGAACAACTGCCACTCATCCAGTGGCTGGCGCGAAAGCCCGTGATCTGCTTGTCGGCAAAGTAGTAGGGGGCGATGCATTTGGCCTCGGTGGTACGGGTTTCGGGCGTCCAACTGGTCATCGCATAGGGCGGTCCGACAAAGGGCGCGGTCTGACCTTCATGATCGCTTCCGACAAGCGGATGAACAAGCTCATACGCCGTCTGTGCCTGTACATGCCCGGCCGAAAGCGCGATGAGCGTGGCCAATAAAGACGTGAATGCAACCCGCTGCCCGCGCAGTCGAGCGTACTTCGCACAAAAAAAGAGAAACAATGAGAACCTCCGGCAATCATAAAGAACGCGCACGTCTGTCACTGAGTGAAGTTGACAATGCAGTGCGCGTTCCCGATGCTTTGGAACCTGAGCCCGGCCGGGGCGAATCGGGCTTATCGTTGAAGCTGCGCGCTCCCGCTAAAGCCCCCGAGGGCACGCTGGCATACGCATACGAGCTGAATGAAAGATTCCCTAGTGTACAGGTGCTTTCATGGTGGATAGCGATGGCGGAGGCTCGTCCGCGCCCCAATGCGTTGGCGTGGCGGACATCTTGAAGTGCAGCGTTCCACCCTGCATCAGTTCTTCATGCGTAAACCATGCGCGCGTGTACGGCTTGCCATTCCATGTCGCGCTTGCGATATAGGGCTTGTCGGGCGCATTGCCTTCGGTCTCGATCACGAATGTGCGACCGTTCGGGAGATGAATCGATACCCGGTTATAGGCGGGACTGCCGATCAGGTAAACGTCCTGCGCGGCATTTGGATAGAAACCCATCTTCCCAAATGCATACCAGGAGGACATGGCGCCGGAGTCGTCGTTGCCGGGCAAGCCTTTTGGACCGGAATGATAGTTCTTGGCCAGAATGGCCCGGATCTGGACCTGGGTGCGGTCTGGACGTCCTGCCCATATATAGAGGTACGGAGCCAGAAAGCCGGGTTCATTTCCAACATCGTAACGGTCCGGCAGGTCGAAGAATGCGTCCATGCGCTCCACAAAGCGCGCATTGCCGCCGCTGGCGTCGATCAAGGCCGCGACATCCTGCGGCACATAGGTGGAGTAGGTCCAGGAGTTGCCTTCATAGAAGTTGTCTCCACCCCAGGTACCGGTCAGCAGGGGATCGAAATTTGCCTTCCAGCTTCCATCGCGGTGGCGGGGCCAGATGAATCCGTTGAAACCATGGTCCGTCGCCTGCGCATCCCAAAGGTTGTGCCAGTTCGTCGCTCGTTGGGCATATTTCCTGTAGTCGTCGTTCTTGCCCAGTCCCTTGGCGAAGAGTGCAATTGCATAATCATCGGCCGCATACTCCATATGCTTTGAGCCGGAGCGGTCGGTGCCTTCCATGGTGAGATAGCCGCGATTGAACCAGTCGTCCAGATCGCCGCGGCCTTCCTGGATGGGGTCTGGCGGTGTGTGTTCGGCGTCGTTCACTACGGCTTTGTAGGCTTCATTCCAGTCAACCCCGGGAAGGTGTTTGAGATAGCCATCGACGACGACCATATCGCCGTTGGTGCCCCCTTGTACGCGTCCGGTATATCCACCCGTGCGAGCGTCAGGCAGCCAGCCTTCGTGACGATAGATATCCACGAGGCTGCGAACAATGCCGCTTTCGCGATCTTCCGCGATCAGCGTAAGCAGAGGACTGGATGTGCGGAAGGTGTCCCAGATCGCGTAGAAGTCGTCGTACGACGGCTCCTTTGACTCAAACACCGAATTCTCGCCCGTGTGGTCGGTGGGCTGGAACATGGTGTGATAGACCGCGGTGGAGAATTGTTGGAGATCGTCCGCGCTGGCGCCTTCAATCCTGATCGGGGCCAGTGCCTTGTCCCACGTCTTCTCCGCTGCGGAGCGCACTCCCGCAAAGTCGAAACCAGGGGCCTCGGAGATCGCGTTCTGCCTGGCCTGTTCCACGCTCATGAACGAGATGCCGATCTTGAGCTGAATCATCTGCCCCGCATGAGTCTGGAAGCTGAGCCATGCGCCACTCATGGCGCCTTTGGTATCCGCCTCAACGTGTGAGCCCGGATGCAGGTTGCCGTTTCTCCAGGTGCCGCTGCTGACAGCGGGCGTGTCGCTCTCGGCGTAGAAGTAGACGGTATAAGCCGTGAGCTGCTTGTTCCACCCGCCGGTAACGCTGGTGGATCCCTCTATAACTGTGGGAGAAACAATTTTCACCGCAGAGGAGACAGTCGACTGGTTCTCATTCTGCTGAGGATACGAACTGAGACAGTGGCCGGCATCAATCAGCAGATTGGCCTGTGACGAGGCGGGATAAGTGAAGCGATAGATCGCAGTGCGGCGCGCACTCGCGATTTCCACGCCGATGTTGTAGCGGCTAAGGGTAACGCCATAGTAGCCGGCGGTTGCGCGTTCATTCTTTCCCGCTGAACTGTGGTCCGATGGCAGCACCGCGCCCACTGTGGGCTGAATCAACACATTGCCATACTTCACTCCGCCGCCCGATCCGCTGATGTGGGTTTGGCTGAAACCGTTGATGGGCTTGTTTGGCAACCAGCCGGCGTTCGCGTCGTTGTCTCCCATGTCAGGTCCAGCCTTCAGCAGGCCGAAAGGAAGCAGTGCGCCGGGAAATGTATTTCCTCCCCCATCGCTACCAATGAAGGGATCGATCTGGCTCGCTTGCTGCGCCCCTAGCATGACGGGCAAGCACAAAATAGACAGGCAGAGAAAAAGGGCAACGGGGGATGAAAATCTTGTGGTGGTGGGCATCGCTTCTCAATCCTTCTGTAAATGGCATTTCTTCTGCGAAGCAGGAAGAAACGCTTTCAGTCCGCATGGGAAATATACAACATCCTGCCAGACAGTGACGGCCGGGCATGCCGTGGCGGCCGGAAAGCATACAGGGCGCCCATCTTGTCAACGGTGCACCTCTTCACTATGATGGCCTGTCGGAATGGAAACGTTCCCCCATGTGCCTGGGTTTTTCCTATACCAAACATGCAGGCTTCCATCTCTCTTTGCAGTAGTCGGCCAGATGACCAGTCTGTCCTATCGTCTGTTGAGTGATTTTTCCTCGGCCGTGTAGAACCGGAGCCGTTGGCCAGGCAAACAATTGAAAGTGATCCGATCGGGAGATGAGAATGAAGTGGAAGCTGATTTCTGTATACATGGCTTTTTTGGCGATGGGCTTTGGAGATGCCGTTGGGCCGTTCGTGGGGCTGGCCAAGAATGAATTTAAACTCAGCAATGTTGTCGCATCGCTCATCCCCTTCGTTGGTCTCTGCATGTTCGGACTTCTATCCATACCTGCCGGCTTACTGCAGAACAGGCGCGGTAAAAAGTTCGTTCTCATGCTGGGGCTGTCTATAATTCTGGTAGGAGTACTAAATGCCAGCTTCGGGCTGACATCCTTTCCGCGCTTCCTGCTGACCGTCTTTCTGCTGGGCGCTGGTGCCGCTCTCTTGCAAGTGGCGGGGAATCCAATCATGCAAGATGTTTCTGCCGAAGGCAAATTCCCACGCAATCTCGTGCTTGGCCAATTCATCAAGGCCCTGGGGTCGCTTTCCGGACCCGTCATCCCCGTGATTGCAGCAAGGTATTTCGGTGTCGGTTGGTATGTGATCTTTCCGGTGTACAGCATTGCTCTGATCGTCGCGCTCGTCGCCACCAGTACACTGCATCTCCAACGCAAAGTCGCGGATCCCGAAGTGGCCACCATGCGTTCGTGCCTGTCCCTGCTCCAGAACCCCTATGTGCTGGCGATGACCGGCGCCATCTTCCTTTACGTTGGCGCGGAAATCTGTGTCAGCGCCGGGATTCCTCTCTTCCTGAAAGAGCAGTACAACCTCGACATCGCGAGAATCGGCCTGCTCGGAACAGGACTATTTTTCATCTCGTTGACGATTGGCCGCCTATGCGGCAGCCTAGTTCTGAATTGGATTGAGCCAACGACCTTTCTATTACTTACCTGCATATCTTCGCTGGTGGGCTTGCTTGGCATATTCGCGCCATTCAGAAGCGTGGCCGTGGCAGGATTCGTTTTGGTTGGCCTGGGATTCGCCAATGTCTTTCCCCTCTTGTTTTCCGCCGCACTGGAGAGAATGCCGGAGCGCGCAAATGAACTGTCCGGATTGATGGTGACTGCAATTGTCGGTGGCGCGCTTTTGCCGCCGATGATGGGACTCGTCGCCGACCACAGCACCGTTCGCATTGGATTCATCGTTCCAGTTGCGGCCATTGTTTATGTCTCAGCAGTCGCGCTGATGAATAACCGGGCAAGTGCTGTTCACCAACCCGTGGCGCTTACTTAGCCTGGAGATGAATTGACTGTGAGAGGCTGTTCTTCGACAATCGCGTCATGATTCATATCGTTCCCCTATAAATCCAACGTATCGAATTGAGATAGGACGTAACAGTTCGTCACGCAGGCTGCCATAGTTGGCGTCACCATTAACTGTGACGCGCTTGCTGTGCGCTGCACATTCGTGATCCTCATCGCATAGGCGGATTCAATCAGGTGAGAAGTCTGGAGCCGAAGAGATTAGCTTAATGATCGATTGGGGCAAATCCGCAATGGTTGCAGGGCTGGAGCATCTTCAGTCTAAAAAAGTTTTTTCTTGCGCTGGCTAGAATCCTGAAAACGAGGTGCCGATAGGTTGTGCGTAACAACAACCACCTGCTCCAAGTAGCGATTCTGGACTGTGACGTAGACAGAACGGGTTCGGTGCAGGCGGAATTCGATATAAGGAGCCGTACCAAATGAGCATTCAAGTTCTGAACAACATCTCTTCGCTGGTGGCGGAGAATGCAGTCTCCAACACCCAAGCTAGCTTGCAGACCACCCTTCAGCAACTGTCCACCGGGTTGAAAATCAACTCCGGCGCCGACGACCCCGCGGGTCTTTCGATTGCCAACGGTTTGGGCGCCAACATCGCGGCCCTCAATCAGTCCAGCCAGAACGCGTCGAACGGCATCGGCCTGTTGCAGACCGCTGATGGCGCGCTCTCCCAGGTAACCACGATCCTCAACCAGGCTGTCACAATCGCGACGGAAGCCTCCAACGGCGGACTCACCGCTTCACAGACGACCGCTCTGGGGACCGAGTTCACGTCGATCCTGGACGAGATCACCAACATTGGCGCGCAGACCAACTTCAATGGCACAGCCGTTTTCGGCGCCACGGCGAATGTCTTCACCGGCGATGGCACGGCCACTGGCGATGCCACCACCCCAACGGTGGTTGCTGCGCTCACGCCCGTAGGGTTGGGCATTACCGCTGCCGATGCCACGGCCGATCTGGCCACTCCGACCGACGCTACCACAGCGTTGGAAGACATCAACAAGGCAATCGCCGCCGTCGCAGCACAGCGCGGCACCATCGGCGCCAGCATCAACCAGTTGACGGCGGATACGAACGTTGAAACCACCGAGGTCCAGAACCTGACCAGCGCTCAGAACAATGTTCAGAATGCCGACATTGCGTCTACCACCTCGAACCTGACGCAGTACAACGTCCTGGAGCAGACCGGCTTCGCCGCTCTGTCGCAATCCAACCAGGCGGAGCAGAACGTCCTGAAGCTTATACAATAAGTCTCTTATCATCCCAAGAGCGGTGGCCACCCGTGTGCGCCACCGCTTTTTTCTTCTGTCTCTCTGAACGCTGAATCGGAATGTGCCGATTATTGTGGCGCGGTTAGAATTCTTGTAACAGGGACGTGCGAGCAAACATCGCGCTCCGAGCAAAGGAACAGGCAAAGCTTATGAGCTCAGTCTCATCATTGAATTCGCTGCTATCGTCCACAAACGCCGCATCGGCCATCGATCTGAGCACCATTCTGCAGGCAGCAACCGGCGCATCCAGCTCTGGTATCGACGTTACTTCCGCAGTCGACGCAGCCGTAACCGCCGCTGAGGCCCCTGAGAAAGCCTGGGAGTCAGAGCAGACCACGCTACAAAGCCAAACCAGCGCCTTGACGACGATCCAAACCGACGCAACCAGTCTCGACAACGACATGCAATCGCTCAACAGCCTGAACGGCCCTTTGTCGGCAAGCACGGTAACCTCTTCGAACTCCAGCGTAGTCACGGCCTCGGCAGCATCCGGGAGCGCAACGGGCAATAACATTGTGGTGGTCAACAGCCTGGCAACGACCGCCTCATTCTCTTCGAGTGCAGTGGCCAGCGCCACCACGGATTTACCCACAGAAAGCATCACCATCACGCCTTCCAGCGGCTCAGCCACGACCATCACGACCGGTAACGGCGTCGATACGCTGACCGATCTTGAGAATGCGATCAATAGCGCGAGCCTCGGGGTCACGGCCACCATCATCACCGACGCTTCCGGCTCTCGACTGGCGATTACGAGCGATAGCTCAGGCAGCGCCGGTAGTTTCGCGGTCTCCTCCTCCGGAGGTAGCTTCGGCTTCACGCAGGCTGAGGGTGGCAACAACGCATCCCTTACTGTGAATGGGATCGACATTTCCAGCGCGTCCAATACGGTAACAGGCGTCTTGCCCGGCGTGACGCTCAATCTGCAGAGCGCGAGTCCCGGCGCGGAAGTGACTCTTGCTGTTACACCGGATACCTCTCAGGCGTCGACGGCCATCAACCAGTTTGTCACCGACTACAACACGCTCATCAGCGCCGTAAATACGCAATTTACCTATACATCCGGGTCAGGCCAGGGGGTTCTGGCAGAAGATCCTACCGTGCAGACCCTACAAAGCGATCTCCTGGGAGCATTGGGCTTCACGTCTACGACGACGTCGGGCAGCAGTTCAACGGTGACTAGTCTGGCATCGCTGGGAATCACGGTGAACTCTGACGGCACGCTCAGCGTGGATAGCTCAACGCTGGATGACGCACTCCAGAACAACTTCAGCAATGTGCAGAACTTTTTTCAGGGGACTTCGTTGAACGGGTTCGCCAATTCCCTGGATCAACAACTCACCAGCTTCATCAGTCCTGCGGATGGCGCATTCACGGTGGATCTGCAAAGCATCAGTAGCGAAAACACCACCTTGCAGGACGACATCAACAATTTCCAGACCAATGTCATCACTCCTCTACAGGCCCAGTTGCAGAGTGAATACAGCAAAGCTGAAATCGCTTTGCAGCAACTGCCCAACGAGATCAAGGATATCGACGAGGAACTTGGTGAGAACAATTCCTCAAGCAACTAGCCGGAGACGACCATGAATCCAACTGAAATGGCATATCGGAAAACGGCAGTCGCGGGCGCCAGCGGCTTCGGCTTGCTGATCGCCCTCTACGATACGCTGGCAGGCAACCTGCGACGCGCGGCAGACGCCGAGCGCGCCAACGACATCGAGAAGCGGTGCCGGGAAGTGAACCATGCGCTGCTGGTGGTCGCTCACCTGGAAGATGGTATCGAACGCGGAAGCGGCGGTGAACTGGCGCGGCAGCTTGTCGCCTTCTACTCTTCCCTGCGGCGCAAGATGATTGAGGCTCAGGCGAAGCGGTCGCCCGAAATTCTTGAGCAACAGATGGCACAGGTCTTGAAGATTCGCGAAGTCTGGCAGGGGCTTGAGCTCCGCAGCTCCTCCGCCACGCTGGAGGTTCCAACGTGGGCCCAGCAGGCGAGCTACCCCGGCAGTTCGCCTGCACTGTACGAACGCAGCGCATCCAGCTGGTCGGCGTAGATTCTGTCCGGTCAGCGTTGCCGGTGTCGACTAGCCGACCTTTTACGCCGGCAACGCTTGAATTACTCTACATATTTTGAGAACCAAATGTGAGCTTTTGAGAAGATACGACTTCGCTAACTGCCCATTCATCCAATTATCTAAGTGGCAGATCCAGACGAAAGACAAGAATCCTGATGCATCCCGGCACGGTGGATTGAACTTCTGGTCTGCTTTTGCCGCTGCGTCGTCAGGAATTAGCTTGGGGGTTCCAGGTAATTGAGCAATGAATTCGGCAGAACCTTTGCCACTGCAGCAAGAGCGGCGCTGTTGTCGGTTTCAGCCTGACTTAGGTTCGTGGCAGCAGTGGCTTCATTCACGCCAATCAGATTATTTGCCTGCGTCGACAAGGTGACTGTATCCTGCTGCAACGTTGTCTGCTGCGAGGTCAACTGGGTCTCGGCATTGCTGTAAAAAGCTTGCTGCTGGCTTATATAGTTGACCGCAGAGTCGACAGCCGTGGTTGCTTTGGCAATGCTGGCGGAATTGCCGCTCTGCAGCGCGGTAACCAACGAACTCAAAGACCCCAGAACGTTGTTACTGGAGTTAGAGAAGATTTGACTGCCGGGAAGGTTCACCTGCACGGTCATCTGGTCGCCAACGGCCACGGAGTTCGTATCGTTGTTGCCGTTGTAGGTGTACCCTGTCGGCGACGCCGAATCCGCGGTGTAGGGAGTCGCGGTGCTTGTTCCGCCAAACAGGTATGATCCCGACACCGACGAGTTAGCCATTGACACTACGCTTGTGATGATCCCCTGCACCTGCGTGGCCATCGCCTGAAGATTTGCGCTTGAATTGGTTCCATTGGCGCCCTCTGTACCCAGCGATACAGCCTGGGTAAGGGACGTCACCACCGTACTCAACGCGGAACTGGCCGACTGCACAGAGGAGAGTGTGGTGGTGACGTTCTGCGTGTATTGGTCCACGTCTCCGGTCTCGATCGTGTTTTGGACCATCTCGGCGGCGGCGGATGGATTGTCCGATGGCACATTCACGCTTTTGCCAGTGGACACCTGCTGCAGCGCAGTGTTAAGAGACACCTGGCTCTGCTGCAAGTCGGAGAGAATCTCTGGAACCATATTTGGGTCAATGCGCATATCAGTCAGAAACTCGTACTGGAACCCATGTTGAGAGCAGCGTTATCGAGCGCTTGTACCGTGCTTACAATGCGAGAGGCGGCCTCATAGGCCGTCTGGTAGCGAAGCAGATTGGTTGTTTCCTCATCGATGCTAACGGCGGAGACCGCACCCTGCTGGGTGGTGAGCTGGGTCAGGTTCTGACCGATCGCGGTGGATTGCGTACTGGCATTGGAGGTGGCATTGCCCACCTGAAAAACCAGGTCTGCGTAGGCATTGGCAGGTGTTGCGCCGGACGGGAGTGTATTGGTCAGCGCCGCTGAGAGATTGGCTACATTGCCGTTGCTGCCCGACGAACCGTCTGAACTGGCAGCAATCTGCGAAACATTGGAGATGGCCACACTGATGCCCGCAGCCGCATCGTTTGAGTTCGAAGGAACCGAAAATAAATTCGCGCCGGCATCGCCATTTGAGTCGTAGCCTTGCGCCTGGGCGGCGTTGAAGCTGGTGGCAAACTGGCTGGCCAGGGTATTCAATTGCGACAGAAAACCGGGAATCATCTGATCGCGAATCTGGATAGCCCCGCCGAGTGTCCCGCCCTGGATCGAAGTGGTGATATTGGTCCCGTTGGAATCGAGAACCTGTTGGAAACCGCCCGTGCCAGTCGTAATTTGCAGATTGAAGCTCTGTGCGCCCATTACAAGGGGCGTGCCGCTTCCCGTGGTAATGGTTTCTCCGTCACTTCCCTGCGTAATGGAGATCCCCGTCAACCCGGACAGTTGCTGCACCAACTCGTCGCGCTGGTCCTCAGTTGTGCCGCCATCCTGCCCGGCCGGCAGTTGCGCGAGCTGCCCATTCAACTGCGCGATCTGCTGGCTCAGCGAGTTAATCTGTGCCACGGTCTGCGTCACTTGCTGGTCCGCATCCGATTGCGCAGTGGTCAGGGCATTTGCGGTGCTATTGAAGGCATCGGCAAGATTCTGACCGCTTGCAAGTACGCTCTGCCGGGTGGCCGAACTGCTGGGATTTGCAGACAACTGCGCCAAGCTGCTGGAAAATGCGGTCAGCGTGCTGGCAATGTCATCGCCGCTGGTTGTGAAGGAAGTCTGTACCTGCTGCAGACTTGAAGATTGCGCATTGACGCTGGCCTGGAGGGAGGTCTGTTGCTGAATCTGTATGTTGAGCAACTCGTCGCGGACACTTTGCAGCCCGTCCAGCGTGACGCCGCCGCCGGTGACCTCATCGCCCGATTGGTTCTCTCCGTTCTCACTGAACTGCGCCACTTCACGGGTATATCCCGCCGTGTTGGCATTGGCGATGTTGTTGCTGGTGGCATCGAGGGCTCCCTGCGTCGCATCCAGCGCCTGCGCGCCAATCAAAAGCGATGTACTTAAGCCCCCCATATCGATTACATCTGGCAGGACCAGGTCTGATATTTCAACCTGGGGCCAGAAGCCTCCTGAAATTGTCCTTGGATTGAAGCGAAAAGCGATACCATCAACGCGACGGAACGGCTGGAATGCTGGAGCAGAGCCGCGTAGCCTCGATTCAGCTTCTGAAGCCCATCGTTGGCCACGAGAATCTGACGCCTGAGGTCCTCATCGATCGGTCTTGCCGGAGCGGCGGGATTCTCCTGGAGGGGAATGGAGATTTCATCCGCAAGTGCGACCAGCCTGGCGCTTAAAACTTGCTGATTCGAAACGCTCTCCTCGAAGTCCGGGAGAGCGTTATGGGAAATCGACTGCATGGCCTTTTCCAACTCGTTCGCCATCAACCGCAATAACAGAAGATATTCGGCGGCCTTGCGATTCCGGTCCTCAGCGACAGCGGCAATCATTCTTAGCACTTTCTGAGAAGATCCTTCACAGGGCCGACAAGGACGCTACCTGGATCAAGCGTAATCGTCGACCATCGACTCGGCGATCTTGGCCGGGTCCAGATCATACTGCCCGCTGGTGACAGCCAGACGCAGGCTATCCACCGTGTCTTGCCGCACCTCGGGAAAACTGAGAGCCGTGCTCACGAGCGAAGCAACAGACGCCGAATCCGACGTGAGAGTTGTCCGGTCTTCTGCGTCGGTCTGGCCCGACTGCGCGGCCTTCTGTGTGCCGGCCTGCTGCGAGCTCAGCTCGCTCGAAATTTGACTGGCTGATGAATTAAGTAGATCGATCCTCATCCCGTCTCCTTGATTTGAATCTCAGTCACTATCGGCAGTTTCCACCCGAGAGTTTAGGCGAATTCGCTTCCCTTTTTGTCAATCTGCCTTGCTTCCGGTGGTACCACCGCTGCCCGCGGCCTGCACATTCGCCTTTTCTGCGTTCGCGTGCATGGCTTTGGCGATCATTTTTCCTATCCCGATTCCGCCCGATGCCGCCATGGACGTTGCCAACGTCTGTACGCCAAGACTCATCATCTGTTCGCCCCCGGCATCCTGGTCGTCATCAGCCCCCGGAACGGTAGCAAACGACTGCTCTGCCTGCTGTAACCAACTGCCCACCAGGATCGCTTCAAATTCCTTGGAGCCTTTCGCGATCTTGGCGTCATCGCTCGCGCTCCGGGGGGAATTCATCTGCTGAATCATGCGGTCTTCCCTCGATTGTAGAACGCTGGTCTGCGCGCTGAGGGGACCAAGAACTGCACCTGTTGCCATTTACTGCACCTCCAGATCAGCCTGCATACCGCCCTCGGCCTTGATGGCTTGAAGAATTGCGACAACGTCACGAGAGGTGGTGCCGATGGCGTGAAGTCCGGCAACCAGTTCGTCCACATTGGCGCCCTCATCCAGGCGCATCGACTGCGCCGGAGCGTCATTCACATTCACAGTCGTCTCCGGCACAAGAACCGGTTGGGACGCGGCGTTCTGGCCGGGCGCGAAACCGGGCGCCTGACCGGGCGGCATACCGGGCGCTAGCCCTGGCGATGCAACCGCATACGTGGTGACCACCTCGATGGACAGACTGCCATGAATAACAGAAACCGGCGAGAGCTTCACATTGCCGCCCATCACAATGGTGCCGGTGCGCTCATTGATCACGATCTTGGCCGGTGTGTGAACCTTGAGCATGAGGTTTTGCACCCGCGCAATCAGCAGCGGTACCGATTGCGCGGAGGCACCGGCCACGCTGATGTCGACGCGTCTGCTGTCGAGAGCAGAGGCAATCGGCTTGTGAAACTCGGTGTTCACCACATCCGCAATCTCGGTTGCGGTGGTGAAATCCGGATTATGCAGCAGCAGCGATACCGTTTTGAACCCGCTCAGATCGACCGCAGTGTCGCGCTCGATGATGGCCCCGTCAGGAATCGTGCCGACATTGTAGGCGTTCACTTCCTTCCGGTTCGCGCCGTTTCCCGCTGAATAACCGCCCAGGAGAAGCGGTCCCTGAGCCTCGGCATAGACCTGCCCATCCGGACCGTGCAGCGCGCTCATCAGCAGCACGCCTCCGTCGAGACTGTGCGCATCGCCGACGGAAGCAACGGTCACATCCAGTTTCGCGCCCGGTCGTGCAAAAGGCGGGAGCGATGCCGTCACAAAGACAGCCGCCACATTCTTGACCACCACGCTCGCCGGCGAAATGAGCACACCCATTTTCTGCATCGCGTTGGCCAGCGTTTGCACGGTAAAGATGGTCTGTTGCGTATCTCCGGTCCCGTGCAGCCCTACAACCAGGCCATACCCCACCAGCAGGTTGTCTCTGACTCCTTCAACCGTGGTAATGTCCCGCACCATCACCTGGCGATTGGTATCAGCCGCGCGGGCGTCCGGCGCAAACGCACACGTCGCGGCGCATAAGGCAAGGGCGCAGCAGGCCATGAACCTGCGTCCGGCTTTCGAGTTGTTGAATTTATGCTTCATCGATATCAAAATCCAACGAGCCACAGGATTGCTTTGGTGATCGGGTTAAGAGGACGCGTGCTGTCGGCAATGATGCCCTTGCCCTTCATCTCGATCTCAAGGTTGCTTAGCGACGCAGAGGCAACGGCATTATTGGCGCTGATATCGCCCGGACGCACGACTCCGCGGACCGTCACATCCTCGTGTTGATTGTTCATGAAGATCCTGCGTTGCGCTTCGACAACCAGGTTGCCGCTGGGCAGCACCGCAATCACCTGTCCGGTCAGGCTGGTTTGAAAGGTGGTATTCGAGTCGGTTGCTCCCTTTCCAGTGAGCTGGGTCGCGGAATTGGCATTGAACAGGGGATTCAAGCCATTGGTGTTCACCTGGCCTGCGAGTCCGGTAATCCCGGATGCGGTTTGGAACGTCCGCTGATAGCTGGAATCTCCGCTTTGCGCCGCGGTGGTCTGCACCGATACCAGAATAACGATGGTGTCGTTCAGCTTGTGCGCCTTGTAGTCGGTGGAGAGATCTCCCATCGCGTTACCTGCCGGAGACCAGAGACTGCCCACCGTTCTGTCAGAAGCCGATGGCTGGTCCTGTTGCTGGAGCCGCGTTATGTAGTCTTTCCGAAGTTGCGCAGAATTGTCCTTCGACTTCTTGGGAGTTCCTGCCACGGCAACCGGGACAACCGCCAGCACGAGCACGATTGCAAGCGAAAGCTGCTGCCAAATGCCCCGTTCCTTGTTCGCCCTCCTCATAGGTTGCCCCTCAATACCGCGCTGTCAATTACCTGGGCCGTGTAGGTTTGACGAGGGTCTTTGCTGGCAACGCGAATTTTTTGGCCCATCGCACCATTTTCAAGACAAACAACAGAGAGCCGGATGTGAACATGACCGCCGTCGAGCAGCAGAGTTGCCGGCGATCCGGCCCGAACAACGACTGATTTCGGACCCTGTTTCCCAGCCAGAAACTGATTCAAAGCTGCCTGGGCAGGCGTCGCAGTGGTCTCATTGCTCAAACTGACAGCCACAAAAAACGGCAGGCATTCCTCGGGGGTCGCACAGTCGAGGCGAACCTTCATGCGGTGATCGCCCCAGGGCTCCATCGACTCGACCGTGAGCGTTGGGGAACCGGTTGCCGCCACCACATCAGTCAAGAGCGTGACTTGTTCGGCGGAGATTTTCATTCCCGCGCCGTTGATTGCATCCGCTATTTGCGCTGGCGTGATGGCAGCGCGGCCAGCCGCGGACGCGACGGGCGACGCCATTGCGAAAGAAAGAGCCAAAACCGGAATCAGTCGATATCTTGTCATGATGCAACCCGTTCTATTGGGCTAGCTGGTTCAACCCTTGAAGCATCTCATCGGCCGCCTTGACCACTCGCGAGTTCGACTCATACGAACGCTGCGCGAGGATCATATTCACGAATTCGTCGACGATGTTCACATTCGCCTGCTCGAGCATGCCCTGCTGAATCGTGCCCAGACCGTCAGGGCCTCCCGGTGCGCCCACAACGGGATTGCCCGATGCGGTGGTTTGCAAATAGATGTTGTTCCCGATGCTGTTCAGGCCGCCCGGGTTCGCGAAACTCGCGAGCTGGATGACTCCCACCTGCTGTGTCTGGGTCTGTCCTGGCAGCGTAACGCTGACAGTACCGTCACTGCCTACCGTGACATTGGTGGCGTTGGGCGGAATGGTAATGGCAGGCTGCAGTGCGTTGCCGTTCGCAGTAACAAGAACACCCTGCGCATCCGGTTGAAAAGATCCCGCGCGCGTATAGCCGATTTGATTGTTGGGCAGAAGAACCTGAAAAAAGCCGGTGCCCTGAATGGCGAAGTCCAGCGGATTGCCCGTGGTGCTCAAATCGCCCTGGAGCTGGATAATCTCGGTGTTGCCGGGTCTGGTACCAAGTCCCACCTGCAATCCGGCCGCAACCGTCGTTTGCTGTGTTGCCGCTGCACCCGGCATGATCTCGTTCTGATAAAGGAGATCAGAAAACTGTACGCGGCGCGCCTGGAAGCCGGAGGTGCTGGAGTTGGCCAGGTTATTCGCGATGTTGTCCAGGTTGATTTGTTGAGCGGTCATTCCACTGGCCGCGGTATAAAGGGCATGAAACATGGTTCAACTCCTTCAGCCGATCTTGGGCAGGTCCTGCGATGCGGTTTTGTCCATCTCCGAGTTGTACATTGCAAGCGAGCGCTGCATCATCTCGGCAGTTCGCTGCGCGGTGATCAGTTCCACCATGCTGGAGATGGGATTCACGTTTGAGTTTTCGAGCGCTCCCTGTTGCACGGTTGAACCGGTTGCCGTGGTTGCGCTCTTAACAGGCGCCGAATAGTATGTGTTGCCTTCGCTCTTGAGCGGTGTGCCTGCCGGAAAGTCCACGACCCTCAACTTGCCCGCAACCGCTCCATTCGACGATATGGTTCCATCCGTGCTGATCGAAACAGGTCCAGGAAGCATGGTGATGGTTCCCTTGTCGCCCATGACGGCGTCTCCCGAGGCGGTAATCAACTGTCCATTGCTGGCGACTTGGAAGCTGCCATTGCGGGTATACATGGGGCCATTCGCGGTTTGGACAACAAAGAAGCCCGACCCCTCGATTGCCAGATCGAGGTCGTTGCCTGTCTTTTGCAGAGCGCCCTGGCTGAGGTCCAGCTTTGTTCCGCTCATGATTCCGTAGTTGTTGATCGCCTGGTTCAAGCTTGAGCCAGGTGCATCCGTGGTGGCAGAAAGCACGGCGCCGAAGACGTTATGCTCCGCCCGGTAACCGACAGTGCTGGCATTCGCCAGGTTGTTGGCAATCGTATCCAATGCCTGGGTGCGGGAAGCCATCGCTGTCGCCGCGGCATAGTATCCACTGTCCATGTGTACCTCGCACCATGAGACAATGCACCGCGCGTGCCATCCTGGTAGGCAATCTTTGCCCAAAAAGAGGCCCTGACAGCCTGGAAACCGCGATATTGATGAGGGAACGATGAGAACGGCGGAAGTGGGACGCCTGCGGCTGTTGCGCCCGGCATCTTCTCTCATACGAAGACAATCCGCAGCGACGCGATAACATGCCGCATGCTTTGCCGAATTTGGCCGGCCCGATTGTGCCTAGACGACTCTTTGGAGCAGTGGGCTCATATCCTTTTCGAAGGGGCAATGGATCGAGGACCTGGCTGCACGCCGATGCGCCTTCCGCACAATCTCCTGCCACCGGGATGTGCACCCGGCGTGGTACATTTCGCCGAAGAACTCCACCACGAAGGGGGAGAGCGACCACTTCCTTGCTATCTTGAACCCCGCCAGCGCAGAATCCGCCGAAGCGGCTTCGCTTCCATACCATCCCAGGACGCCGGGCAGCAATCCAATGGCATGTAGCAGTCCGGCCAAATATGCTTTTTCGGGGTTTACCTCAGGCATCTCTTCCGCAACCAGCTTTGAATACTGTGCAATCTCTCTGGAATGTGCCCAGGTTTCTGTAATGGAGTGGTAGCGGCTATTGCGGGCTACGACCTGCGCCGACACCGCCTCCAGACAGGCATGAACGCCAAGATCCGAGATGCAATCCTCGATTCGGGTCGGGCAGCCTTCCTCGTTGCCGTATTCACGCCCCGCCAGTCGCAATATCTGCACGGTAGCTCCCAGATCGCTGAGCACCAGTTGCGACATCGCTCGAAGATCGACACAAGGCTCCTGAACCTCAAGGTCGAGTTGCAGAAGCGTTTCAAGCAGCACAGGGACGTCTGGGAGATCATGGGCCAACTCAACCTGCCACAGTTGGCGTTCTAAAACTGGATTGCGGGTGACCTCGGCCTGGCGGGCGGTCCTGGTAAGCACTGTGCCACCTCCTGACACAGCTATCGGCAACTTTTGCCAATTCCTCTACTCAAGATCGCCAATTTTTTTCGAGAAGCGGAACAATTCTCCTATGCGGCGTCAGACATATCGATTCTGGGCTCGAAAAAGCACGTCGATCTTCCGCCGTTTGCCCAAAAGTCTTGTCCAGATATAGTTTCGGCAGTGGGCAAAACTGGCTTCCCGGGCCGCAACCTCGACCGCAAAGCCGCCCAGGGTATTCGCCATCTGTTTCGGTGTCTGGGGATCCTCGAGAACCACCTCATCGCAGTCCGGAACTGCCGTCAGACGCGCCATCTGCTCTCCGAACTCTGTCGGAGTGATGAAGCACGGCTCGGCTCGGCAACCTGTAACCTGTTCCAATGCATCGAGAAGCCTGTGTTCCACTCGATAGACAAAGCCCAAAAGTAGCTTCTTTGCCGTGAGGGAATAGTGCAGAGGCACTGCCGAGCACGTGCGCAGCAATGTCGTTGGAATATCTGCCTCAAGCGGCTGGCTGATGGCATCCTGGCCAAGCACCGGACACCCCCACTGTGCCGCCCTCGCCGCGGCCAGTTGCCATTCATTAGCCAAGCCCAGCCGGAACAGCGTAGCCTCCAATTCTTCACCGTGCAATTGACTCTCAGTCACGGCATATCGAAGCTGGTCATCGGTCAAATAGCCCTTTGACAACATCACGAGCCCTATGGAAAGTCGCGGGTTATGCGGCATCTCCAGGATGCGTTCTTCAGAAAGTGTGGAAAACCGGTTGAATGAAGCCGCCACGAAGCAATCGACGCTGCAGTACCAGGACTCGCCCACGCGAATTCCGACGCGGTTCTGAGGCACGCTTCGCATCAGCATCGTGTTCCTGCAGGTCCGAAGTCCACACACCGCGTACATGTTTTTCCACCTCCGGTCCACGGCTGACCGGATGGTGTCGAATGACATTTTCATCAAAATTCATCCCTCATAAAATCAGCGAATGAAATGGGACGCAATGGGTTGACAGATTTCCGTAACGCGTAAGCCGTAGTTGCCGTCAACGATGACGGCCTCGCCGCGGGCAATCACTTTGCCATCCAGCAGCAGTTCAACAGGGTCGTCCACCTGGCGATCCAGTTCGATGACAGAACCACTGGCCAGTTCCAGTACTTCACGCAGCGGCAACTGGCGCTGGCCAAATCGAAGCGACACGTTCAGTTCCACGTCCAGGACGAGTTTGAGATTGGCGGGATCGATTGCAGGATTTTCCGCTTCCGCCGCATCCCTGGTAGCCGGCTCGGATGACAAGGCCGCCAACAGTTGGCCGTCGAAGTAGAGCGTCACCGGCATTCCGGACTGGTTTTCCCTGGAAGCGACCAGCGGGATCACAAGCATTTCGCCGGTCGCCAGACCCGCTTCCCGGTCAATCTTGAATGTGGGCGCACCATATTGGGCGGACAGGGATGTGGAAAACCCAGCCATGGCCGAGGAGAGGACCTTGCCCAATGCCTCCCCGTGCTCGTCGCTGAAGGCCTGCACGGAATGGCCGCATATCTGCGAAGCGAGTTCCGTGACCTGCGGCGCATAGAACTCGACAAGGAAGTCGCCATGCAGCGCACCTTCCAGAGTCAGCCGAAACTGAATCGCCTGCCCCTCTTGCGCGGAAGGGTCCGGATTGTCCAAAATCTTTACCTGCCACGGAAGTCCGGCCGCTCCGGTCAACGATTCCGCAAGAGATTCGGCGAAGCCGCCGGCAAATATACGCGCGGCCTGATGGTTGCCTTGATTGTCCACGATTTCTACTCCGTTCCCCAGCTTGTTGCCTGAACGCGACGGCCAAGCTGTGCTGCCTTTTGTGAGCCATTCCTGACTGGCGCTGCTTCAAATATCTCCATCCCCTCGACGGTCAACATCCCGGGATTTCGGACAGGCGCGCGAAGTTTCAAGACGCATCCCGGCTGCAGCGCAATCAGATCTCGCACTGCAACTTTCATCCGCGGAACGCCCGCCGCAACCACCACGTCGCAATCGAGTATGCGTTCGCGAATGCCGGGTGCGGGGAAATACCGTAATCCACTTTTCCTCTGTGGCTGGTCCAGCTTGATCTGATTGATCAGAACATTGACAAACGAACTCGGAAATACAAGCTGAAACGATCCTGTCGTGCCGGCAATTTCAACCTCGAATTTGACTAAAGTGACCTTTTCGTTCGGCGGACAATACTGATGCAGGAGCGAGGACTTGATGCGGCGATTTGCCGTCAGCGACATGTGAGGCATGCGCCACGCGTTTTCGGCTTGCCGCGCGACGACCGACGTCACGTCCTGCATGATTTCTTCTTCGATTTCCGAAAGTTCCCGAGCGCCGGGCGTTGAGGCACCCGTTCCTCCCAGAAGCAGTTCGATGATGGGGAACACCAGGTCGATGTCGCACTCCATAACCATGGTGCTTGGCACCGTGCTGAGGGAAAATGGCACGATGTAGCTGAGCGGAGGGATACTTGCGATGTGCTCCTTGACGGGAAGCTGATCGAGCGTTTGCAGCTTCACTTCCAGGCCTGTTCCCAGGTAAGCGTCAAGGGCGCTGGCGAGGCGGCGCGCGAATGTCTCGTGAATCGCGGTCAGAGCGCGCGCGTTCTCATTGGACAATCGTCCCGCTGTTCTGAAATCGCACAGGTGGACTGACCGCCGTTTGTCGCTCGCTATCGGTCTGCCTGGCTTTCTTGAGACCTTGACCATTGCCTCGATCTCATCTGTACTAAGCGCGCTCAAAATATCCTCCTACCGGCACATTGCCTGCTGACGGCCGCTCCTGAAGGTGTGCAAGCGACACTCTGAGTTTCCTCATGGTCGCCTGGCGTATCTGCGATACACGCGAAAGCGCCACACCCACCACCTCTGAAATCTCTTTCATCGTAAGTTCTTCGCGATAGTACAAAGAGAGAATTAGCTGCTCCCTTTCGCTAAGCTTTGAAATAGCCTCGGCCAAATGAGCCTTCACCTCACCTTGCAGGCAAAGATCGAATGGATCCGGGTCGTCCAGATTGGGCGCCGCTTCAATCACATCCAGCAGATCCGTGCGATCGTTCGAAACTGCCGCCTGCTGGCCCGCCAGATGAAGACCATCAATCTGCGCGAGGATTCTTCTGAGGTGGCTGGTTTCGAGATGCATCTCCTCCGCAATCTCTGACTCGGCCGGATGCCGTCCCAGCTTGGCTTCGAGCTGGGCGGTCGCGTCCGCTATCTCGCGTCCCCTTTTGCGAAGAGAGCGCGATCCCCAATCGGATTCACGCAGGCTGTCGAGGATGGCGCCTCGGATGCGGAACTTCGCGAATGCCTTGAACCGGGCATTCTTCGAGCTATCGAAACTGCGGCTGGCTTCCATCAGGCCGATCACACCCGCATTCACAAGGTCCTCCAACTCCACATGCTGGGGAAGACGCTCGCGAATGCGGGACGCGATGTAGTAGACCTGTGAAAGCTCTTGCATCACAAGATCGTTACGATCGTCCACATCCGCCGCGCTTGTTTTGTAGGCCACTTCCGCTGGCATCATTTCTTCACCTCATTGCGCGCGTACATATCGAACTCCTCATCGAACCAAACCCAGCGACTGCACCTGCGTCGCCGGAGGGATTTCAGCGGGGGAAATTACAACAATCTTGGGAATGAACGGCTCCAGGAGCCGCTTCAGATAGAACCGCCCCGGAGAGGCGCATAGAAGCACCGGAGGAGCCATCGTTACTTGGTCGCCGAGCATGGCGCGGAGACCGGACAGCACCCGGTGAGCCACGGATATCTGCAGCGCTCCGCCGGCAACTGGTTGTGAATTTTGGGTGGAATTGCGAGCACATTCCTCTTCGATCGAGCTATCCAGCGTAACCACCTTCAGTTGTCCGCGATCGTTGAGGAGGGGGCGAATCAACGCACGTCCAAGGGAATGCCTGGCGGCTTCAACAAGCACGATGGGATTCTTGTTGGTCGCCGCCGTATCCACAAGCGCTTCCAGAATTGTGCCCAGGTCCCTGATCGAGACTTGCTCTCTCAGTAGCTGCTGCAGCACTTTCTGCACTTCTCCCAGGGTCATCAGCTTCGGAATCAACTCATCCACCAGCTTTGGATGCGAGTCCGAAAGACGGTCCACGAGCCGCTTCGTTTCGTGGCGTGTCAGCAGGTCATGTGCGTTCTGCTTGATCAGTTCGGCAAGGTGAGCCGCCAGCACGGAAGTGTGGTCCACCACAGCATATCCGGCGGAGATGGCTTGTGCCTGAAGGTCCGGGGTGATCCATTTGGCCGGGGAGTCGAAAGCCGGCTCCCGCGTCTCTTGCCCGGGGATATCTCCGGGCTTCGGGTTGGAATTGACCGCCAGCAACCGGTCGCGCCGCATCTCCCAGCGGGCAATTTCAACGCCTCGAAGGTAGATCACATACTCTCGTTCCTTGAGCGATAAGTTATCGGTGATATGAATGGAAGGCACCAGAAATCCCAGTTGCTGCGCCAGGCTCTTGCGTAGCGATTTCACTCTGGCCAGCAGTTGCCCTCCCTGCTTCACATCCACCAGCGGGACAAGGCCTATGCCGACCTCCAGCATCAGTTCATCCAGTTTCAGCACCGCATCCATGGGATCGACAGCCGGCGTTCCCGGACTGCTACCCTTGCCCGCCGCTGTCTTTGCTCCAGGTGTCAGCTCGGTCGCGCTGCCTGGTTTCATCTTCCAGGCTGCAAACATCGTGATTCCGCCCAACAGGAAAAACGATATCTTCGGCATGCCTGGAATCAAGCCCAGGCCCAAAAGCACTCCACTGACAATCCAGAGGGGCCGCGAGGTCGAGAACATCTGCTTTTGAATGTCCAGGCCAAGAGACTGATCGGAGCCTGCGCGCGTAACCACAATGCCCCCCGCCACTGAAACCAGCAGCGACGGAATGATGGCCACCAACCCGTTTCCCACGGTCAGGATGGTGTAGGTCTTAAGCGCTTGCTGGAACGGGATGCCCTGTTGAAACACGCCAATCAAAAATCCAGCGACGATGTTGATGGCCAGAATAAGAATGGTGGCCAGCGAGTCTCTTTGGCTGAACCGCGCCGCGCCATCCATGGAACCGCAGAATTCCGCTTCGCGCGCCACCTGATCACGGCGGGCGCGAGCCTGATCCGCGTTGATGAGCCCGGTATTCAGGTCGGAATCGATCGCCATTTGCTTTCCCGGCATGGCGTCCAATGTGAAGCGGGCTGTTACCTCGGCGGTGCGCACGGCGCCGTGGCTGACCACGAGATATTGAATGGCAATCAGTGCGAGAAAGATGACAAATCCGACAATGTAGTTACCGCCAACCACGAATTGCCCGAATGCCTCAATCACCTTTCCGGCAGCCGACGAGCCCTCGTTTCCATGCAGCAGGATGCGCCGGGTGCTGGCCATATCCAGTGACAGGCGCATTAGGGTCAATAAGAGGATGAGGCTGGGGAATACGGAGAATTGCACCGGACGCAGGATCTGAATCGCGGTCAGCAGGACAAGCACCGAGGCGGTAATGCTTAGCGTGAGCAATAGGTCGAGGACGATGCTCGGCAAGGGAACGAGCATCACAAACACCAGGAGGACTGCCCCCGTTGGAATGAACCAATCGGAGGATGCGCGGAGTGTGGCTAAAAGTCCGGGTTTCTTGCTCACTGCGGTTTCACTCTTCCTGATGGATTCGCGGTGGCTCTTCTTTGAGCCTCCCTGCGTTTGACTTCCTCCTGGGCCTTGTAGACCAGGACGAGAATTTCAGCAACAGCGTGGTACAGCGCGGCGGGGATTGCGTCTCCAACCTCAACGCTCTTATAGAGCGCCTGCGCAAGAGGCCGGTTCTCCATGATTGGAATGTCGCGGTCTCGAGCGATTTCCTTGATCTTCGCCGCCAGCAGATCAAGCCCTTTTGCAACCACCACGGGCGCTGACATGGTCAGTTCAAACTTCAGTGCGACCGCGTAGTGCGTCGGGTTGGTGATGACCACTGTCGCAGTTTCGGCGGCCTTGATCATTTGCCGGCGCCGCGCCTGCCGCTGCATCTTGCGAATCCTGGCCTTGCTCGCCGGATTGCCCTCCGTGCTTTTCATCTCGTCGCGAATATCCTGGCGGCTCATCTTCAAGTCGCCTTCGCTCTTCAGCCAGAGCAGCAGGTAGTCCACGCCAGACCAACCCAGGAGAATCAAACCGGACTTCCAAAGGACTTCAAAAAGCAGGTTGCCCACAAGGCTCACAAACGCTCGCGGTTCGGCATACGAGCTGGCCAGGATCTCGCTCCAATGGCTGCCGACACTGGCACACCCAACCCAGATAATGGCGGCGAAGGGCAGAAGTGATTTGAGAATCGTGCTCAGCCCCATGGGAGAGAACAGTTGTTTGAGCCGGTTCGCGGGACTAAGACGTTCGAACTTCAACGACAGCGCTTCGGGCGCAAAGACAAAGCCTCCTTGCGCCAATCCGACAACGAGTGAAACTGCAAGCGCAGCCAACTGAATTGGGACCACCCAGCGCAGCGCCTCGACACTGGTCCAGAAGAGAAGCGGACCGTTTGTTTCAATCGAGTCAGTATTTGCGGAATCGAGCGTGTTTCGGAAAAAATCAGTCCAATGACCGGCTCCCTGCCGGGCCAGCAGAGCAAGGGTCCCCGCGACTACGAACATAGACAGAGCACCGGTCAGCTCACGCGATCGCGTGACCTGACCTCTTTCCCGCGCCTTTTGCCGCTGTCGCGGTGTTGCCTGTTCCGTCTTGTTGGAGTCAGCCATCGTGTCTTATCGTGCCAAGTGGAGTATGTGTTCGCCGTTCGCCACCGAGTCCTGAAACAAGTGGTGGAAGAGATCGGGCCAGTATTTGAGCGTTGCGATCAAGATGAAGATGCCCAGAAGGCTTTTGATTGCCGGCCCAAGCAGCATGAGCGGCATTTGCGGAGAGGCTTTGCCGAGCAACCCCAGGAGGATATCGGCCACCAGCGTAGCTGCCAGAACTGGCGCGGCGATCTGGACCCCCAATCCGAAAATTTGGCCGCCCGTCTTCAGGACCGTCTGGGTGAACACGCCGCTCAAGTGCGTGGTACCAGGCGGCATGTAAAGATAGCTGTTCCCAATCGCCCGCAGAAGCCAGTACTGCACATCCATGCGAAGAAAGAGCAGCATGACAATCGTCTGATAAAAGAGGGGGATCACCGTTGTTTCGACCTGCGTCTGCGGATCGAGAATGTTCACCAGCGAGTAGCCCATTTGAATACCGAGAACCTGTCCTGCCAATTGGGCGGCCTCGAAGACGATATTGGTCGCAATGCCCATCCCCACGCCGATCAGAAACTCAGTGAAGATCAGGATTGGCCAATCAACAAGGGAGTAAGCGCCGATTCCCCGCCCGACAGTGGGAAATAACAGCAGCGTAAGTGCCAGAACCAGTCCTGCTTTGATGCGCGCGGGAATCACGGTGCCTCCAAAGAACGGCGCGAATAGCATGAGCCCGGAGAGGCGCACGCCAATCGTAAGCAGGCCGCTGATGACGGAGAGCAGAGGTATCTGAATCATTGCAGGTACCTGCGAAAGTCAGAGAGCGTGACCAGCGTGTAATGCGCAAGATGCCGCCACATCCACGGCATCATGAAGAACAATGCGGCTCCGGTGACCAGCAGGCGGCTTACGGTAGATACCGTGCTGTCTTGCAGCGAAGTGAGGGTTTGAAGAATGTTGACCACCAGGCTGACGATGATGGCTACGGTCAATATGGGGCCAACCAGGATCATCACCTCCTGCAGCATCGTTCGTCCGAGCAATACCACTTGATCAACGTCCATGGCGTTAGTAAAAACTCCTCATCAAAGATGCGATCAAGAGATGCCAGCCGTCGACCATCAGGAACAGAAGAAGCTTGAGTGGAGTCGAGATGACGACGGGCGGTAATTGCAACATGCCGACCGAAGTGGTAATCGAAGCCACAACCATGTCGACGATCAGAAAAGGAAGAAACAATACGGTGCCGATCTGAAATCCGGCCTTCAGTTCCGACAGAATGTAAGCTGGCAGCATTACGCGCATTGAAACGTCGTTCACCGACGCGGGATGCGGCTCCTTGGCCAACTCAATGAACAGGGCCACGTCCTTTTCGCGAACATAGTGAGCCATGAAATGACGCATCGGGTCTTCCGCGCGAGTTACCGCCTGGATTGCGGTAATCTGCCCTGCCTGCATGGGAACAATGGCTACCTGGTAAATGTTCGATGCCACGGGTTGCATCAGAAAGAAGGTGAGAATCAGCGAGAGTCCGATGAGCGTCTGGTTTGAAGGCGTGGTCTGAAGTCCCAAAGCCTGGCGCAGAAAATGAAAGACAATCAGAAGCCGCGCGAACGGCGTCATGCATAAGAGGACAGAGGGAATCAGCGTCAGAGTCGTGAGCAGAACAATGATGGACCATGGCGCGGATTCGCCGGATGTTCCGGGAATCTGAATGATTCCATTGCCGCCGGCTGGGAGCGAGGCAGCGGGCGCACCGGAATTGCCCGGCTTTGACGGCAAACTTGAAGCTTCGCCTGCCGGAGCGGCCGCCGCAGCGGGAGGTGCTTGAGTCTGCCCACCATCGGCCTGGGGACTGGACGCCTCCTGCACCGCCATACTTCCATGTGCAGCGACGGGAACCGCGAGTGCGAGGAAGATGAACAGGGAGATTGCGATGCTTTGGGCGGCGCTTCGTCGACTCATTCTGAATTCCCCTCGACGCCCAGCTCCGGTTGAAGTACTTCTGCAGGTTCCGGCGTTGTCCCCCATTGCGCCAGCAGCGATACGCTCTGTGTGCCTCCTCCAATCAGGAACTCGCGGGCGCCTACATTCACGAGAGCCACAAACCGCTTGTCTCCGAGCGAGACTGTCTCCGAGACGCGCAACCGCTTGGTTTGGGTCACTGTGTACTTGGCATGCAGCCATGACCATACGCGCGCCAGAGCGCTGAGAGTGCGCTGTTGCCCCTGTCGCGCCCACACGCGGAAGAGCGAAGAAATGTCTCGGCGGGGTGATGGTTGCTTCACCCGATCTTTCGCACAGCCCCGGAGCGAGGCATGAAACGACGCCTTTGCCGGCGCCAGCTCAGGCGCAAGAGAAGACAACCGCTGGCGCAGAGCCGGCATGGGAGGACGGCGCTGTCGATTCTTCGCGGTCATACCTGATCCGTGATGCGCACCGCGAGGTGATCGCCGATGACTTCAAACTCGGTCCAACCGATCAGAAGCTGGTTGACGCGCAGCGGAACGTCGCTCGTGTGGTGGCACGCAGTCTCTACGATCACGCCTTTGGTGAGCGTCAGAAGGTCGCCAATGGTAAACCGCACAACGGGCACGTCGAGACTGAGCGTGCACGGCAACAATGGCATGCTGTCGAGCGGATCTTTTCCATTCGCCGTCGAGGCCGAGTGGAGTGAATCGACTGGATTCACTTCCTGATTTTGGACTGCGGTACTCATGGGACCCTCACGCGCTCGGGCTCCATTCATGGCTCCCTGATCTGGACAGGCTTCGAGCCAGTCTGCACAGGAAGTTCATGAATGGAGTGATTGCACGAGGGTAATTGCAATCGGAGGGCCGGAATCGGAGATGGGAGCACAACCCTGCGCACGAAGGCCCGTGACGCTGGCAGGTTGTTGTCACACAATGGGTTGCAGGCGGCAATGGCCTCACGAAACAGCCCACGCAGCTGGTGAGACAGCCATGAGAACCAACAGTCCGCAAAGGCCTCCCGCCAGGCAGTGGCTTTGCCTGGCGGAAGTTTCTAATCGTAAGTTAACCACTTCGTCGGTCGATCGGAGCCTAGGTGATCAGCTGGATTGTGGCCTGGGAGACCTGATCGAACGCTGTTAGAACCTTGGCGTTGGCTTCATACCCCTGCTGCGCGACGATCATGTTGGAAAACTCCGTGGAGAGGTCCACGTTCGATGCCTCCACGGCTCCTCCGGTGATCGTGCCGTTCCCGCCGACGCCGGCCTGTCCAACGATTGCTGATCCCGAAGCGGTCGTGGCTTGAAAGTCGCCGTCACTTGACTTCGTCAGGCCCTGGACATTTGCGAAGCTGGCCACCGCCACCTGGCCCAGCGCCAGCGTTTGATTATTGCTGAATTGTCCCTCGATCGTTCCGTTTGACAACACAGAGAAGCCAGTGAGCGTGCCAACTCCATAGCCGTTCTGGCTGGTCGCGGTGGTGGCGCTCGCCGAGTCCTGCTGCGTGATGGTTGGATTCCCCGATGAGTCATTCAGATTCCAAGTGAGGTTCATCGCTGCAGCGCCGTCGGCTAAGCCCGTGATGTTGATTCCCGTCACCGATCCGGTAGGCGAAGTGAGGGCCCCGGACGAGTTAAAGTTCAGAGTGCCGGAAGCGACCGTGGTCGGGTCCCCGGTGGCGCCTGTGGCTGAGGCGGGCAGGGTGATGTTGTAACTCCAGGTATTCGTGCCTGTATTCGTATACTCGATGCTCAGTGTTTGCGACTCACCGAGCGAGTCGACGACGCTGATGGGCGTGCTGAATGTGGCGCCAACGGCGGATCCTGCCTGCAAATTCGTAGTGGTATCAAAGCTCGTGGTGGGATTAGCCGGTATAGTGGCCGATTGATTCACTGAAATCGGAGCGAGCGCGCCGCTTGTCGAGACTGCCCCGTCAACCGCCGGGTATCCCATCACCAGTTCGCCGCTTGGGTCGACGAGTTGTCCCGATGAATTCACTGAGAAGTCACCCGACCGTGTGTAGCTCGTCTGGCCGTTGTTGTTCACAACAAAGAATCCATTGCCTTGAAGCGCCATATTCGCCGCAATGCCCGTTGAACTTACGGTGCCATCGGTGAAGTTGGAGGTCGTGCTTTCCACTTGCACGCCCGAACCAACCTGTATCGGATCGCCGTTCCCCGACGACCCTTGCATCTGGAAGAAGATGTCGCCGAAGTTGAGGCTTTGATCCTTGTAGCCGTCGGTGTTGAGGTTCGCCAAATTATTTGCGATCACGTCCAGCGAATCAGAGTTTGCTTCCAAGCCTGAAAGCGGAATTGCAAAGGACGACATCTACCTACCTCCTATGGTTGAGAGATTTGAAGCCTGGGCAGGAGTTGCGAAGCTGCCATAAAGATTCATGAGCGCATTCGTTCCGGCAGCAGCAGCATTCGCCGGCAGAAATTGACTGAGCGACGCTGACGTTGTCGAATTGGAGCTGGACGGTGCGGCGGCCGACGCACTCCCCGAACTCAGTGCGCCCAACGCGCTTGTTGCAGCGTCTTGCGAAGTGCCCGAAGTGCTTGACGTGCTTGACGTCGAGCCGGTCAAGCTTGTCAATGTCTGGTTAATTGAGATGAGTTGATCCAACTGGTTCAGAGACACCAGCTGACCTACCATCTCGGTCGGATCGACCGGAGACGTGGGATCCTGGTTTTGCAACTCGGTTGCCAGCAGGTTCAGGAATGTGCTCTCTAGACTGCTTGATGAAATACCCGTCGTGCTACTTGAACTGCTGCTCGACGTGCTGCCCGCTGCCGCAGTCGAATTGGCGCTTTGTGCCTGCATGGGTGCGGTGATCGTTGGGCTGATTCCTTGAATGTTCATTGATTCTTCCTTTCTGGCTGTAATTCCGCCTCAAGCTCTGATGTCCAACCGGTACCCATTGCCCGCGCCCGCAAGCGCTCCCAGGCTCAAACCGCTCTCTTCTTCTGCCGGAACCGCAGAGCTTTCGGTCGGCAACGAACGGGTAAAAGTTCCTTGTTCTCTTTGTGAAGAATGTCCTGACTCACCTGAAAGCGATGACCCCAGGTTATTGACCTCGATCGACGCGTGAAGACCGTACTCGTCGCCAAGTTTTGCCTGCACAGTGGAAACATGAGCCGAGATGGCTTGACTCAGTTCGTTATGATCGAGCGATATCTGGGTCAGCATCTGTTGTTGTGAGACAGAAGTGCGAATCGAGATATCGCCAAATTCGGTCGAATGCATTCCGACGCGCATCTCCGTCGAACTCATCGTCTGCATGAGCTTCGTGGCATTGATGCCCGATGCCGTTACGGCTTCGCCGCTTTCCGATTGGATCGAGGCCGGGTATTCTCGCTGTTGACTGGGGAGAGATCCATCGCCAGAACTATCCGGCGTGCGATGAGTTGTTGCGGTCTCGTGGGAGACTCCCTGGCTTACGACTGTCTGCACGTCTGCCTGGGACGCACCACTGTTTATAGGCTTTGGCATTGCCGCCGTAGCCTGGGAGGGGTCGGCCGCTGAATTCTGCGAAGATTGTCCGCTGTTCTGAGCGCCGTGGAACGATGTGTCGGTTGATCCGCCCGCTGTCGCTGTGGTCTTGCTCGTTCCTGCGTTCGTTGTATTAGCCAAGTCAAGATTCTTTGAGAAGGATGCGTCAGAACCTGTCTTCTGCGTTGCGTTGGTCAATACCTGACTACCGCTTCCCCTGTTTGGAAGAACGGTGGCCGTTTGCATAACCGCCGGTTGCAGAGGTATCTCCGCAGTGGCCGGTGCGGCATTGCCCGCTGCAAAGTCGGTCATTCCACTCGCGGCGATTGGCACGGTCGACTCTGCATCGACAGCCGCATCGGGAGACGCCACCTGATTCAACTGTTTCACCGGGGTTACGGTCCGTTCCGTTGCCGGGATATCCGGAACTAACTGAGAAGCGAGTAACTGCTGCGGCACGTCTTGCGTAACTTTGGAAACTTGGACACTGGCAACCGTCGCAGATGTTCCGGATGATCCATCACTTGACCGATGGCCGTTCTCCTGTCCGGTGGGACTTTCCTTTGCGGGTGTCTTTTCTTGATCGGAAAGCGGGATGGCCGCGGTTGCAGGAGCAGTCTCATTCCGTTGGACCGTGAGTAACTGCGCCTCTTTCTGCTCACTCGTCTTGCGACTCCCCACACTCTCGACGGTTTGGGATTGCGCACTGGAACTTAACAAGCTGTTTGTGGAGATCTTCGACTCCGGCGCACTGGCGATAGTCGCCTGATACGGGATGCCGGATGTACCGATCTGTACCGGCAGCTGGGAGGTTAAGCTTGTGGTCGTCACAATTGAACTGGTGGTTGTCGCAGCTGAACTGGTGACCGTCGTTGCCGATGGAATGCTACGGCCTGGCTGATTGTAAGCTTGCAACCAGCTCTCTCCACTCGCAACCGCGGATGACAGGCCGCTTGGCCAATGGCTATTCTCTTGTCCGGTAGACCTTTCCTCTGCGGGTGTATTTTCTTGATCGGAAAGCGGGATGCTCGCAGTTGCAGGGGCAGTCCCATTCCCGTGGACCGTCGGCGACTGTGTTTCTTTCTGCTCACTCGTCGTGCGATTCCCCGCGCTTTCACCGGCTTGGGTCTGCGCGCTGGAACTTAACAAGCTGTTTTTGGAGATCCTCGGCTCCGGCGCACTGGCGATTGTCGCCTGATACGGGATGCCGGATGTACCGATTTGTGTCGGCGGCTGGGAGGTTGAACTTGTGACCGTCGCAATTGAACTGGTGGTTGTCGCTGCTGAACTCGCAACCGTCGCTGCCAATGGAATACTGAAACTTGGCTGATTAGAAGCTTGCAGCCAGCTGTTTCCACTCGCAACAGCGGATGACAGGTCACTTGGCCAATGGCTATTCTCTTGTCCGCTCGAGCTTTCCTCCACCGAAGTTTTGGTTTGATCGGCGGACGGGTCAGATGCAGTTGCGCGGGCGTTCTCATTCCTGTGGGTTGAGGGCGACTGCGCCTCTCCCTGTTCACTCGCCATGCAGCTCGCCGCACTCTCTCCGGCATACGTCTTCTCGGCAGAATCCATCAAGCCGTTTCCAGAAGCTCCCTCCTCCGACACATTTGCGAGTATCGCCAGAAAGCTGCTGCCAGACGCGATGGTCTGTGCCGGCAACTGCGGGGCGAAAGTGGTGGTCGTCGCTGCTGATGGAATTCGCACGCAGTCACTGATGCACGTTGCGCGCCAGTGCAGCCCCTGCGCAACCCGCGCAATTGCCGCTGTAAGTTGCTAATGTAAATAGACTTGCGCATCAGGATTTTGGGGATGCCCCGTAGCTGTATGGGCTAACCGGCAATCCTTGCCGTATTCACTAGGCAATGTCTGCCTACTCTGTAGTGGCATACGGGTTCATGCCATGCAGCGCCGAACAGCGAACGATTGCACGATTCGCTTCTTCCCGCACACTGCGATTGTTCTCTAGCTTCGGTGGCGGCGCGATATGAAGATGTCGTCGAGGTTCTTCTGCTGACTCCGAGCCTGTTCCTGCTCATAGACAGTGCGTTGTTCATTCAACATGTCGGTCAGCGTTTCACGGTCGCGATGGGCAGCCTGGTACACCTTCATTTGCCGGGCGCGTTCCTGTTCCAGAATCTGAAGACGATGGAGGAGCGTCTTCTTTTTTTCTGCGCATGCTTCCGCCTGCCATAGGAAGGAGTGCAGTTGAATCGCGGGAATCGGCTGCCGCATTGCTTGTTCGCGCGCATCGTGCGCTTTCACGATCTCTGCGGTCAATACTTCCACTTGGTGGATGACGCGAGCCATTTCGAATTGAATCTTCTGAAGTGCGCGTTCCTCGCGCTCCTCTGTGTTTTGCCGCACCAGAAGTACGGACGCAAGTGGAAACCGAAAAGGCATCGCTAGCCTGGCAGAGCCATCAGCAGCTCAACGGTTTCCTCGTACTTGGGAAGGTCATCCGGCCTCTGCTGCAGGAACCCATTCAGTGCGGGAAGATTTTGAACTGCGGCATCCAGCACCGGATCGGCGCCTTTCTGATACGCCCCAATGCGTATCAAGTCCTCTGACCGCGCATACGCCGCCATTGAAAGGCGCAGGGCATTCGCTTTGGCAAGATGCTGCTTCGACACCATGCTCGACATCAATCGGCTGAGACTATCGAGGATGGAGATGGGAGGATAGTGGCTGCGCATAGCCAGGTTTCGATCCAGGATCACATGCCCGTCCAGAAGCGACCGAACCGTATCCACGACAGGATCCTGTTGATCGTCTCCCTCCATAAGCACGGTATAGAAAGCGGTGATGCTTCCCTGCGAGAAATTTCCCGCTCGCTCCACCAGGCGAGCCAGCATGTTCAAGACCGAAGGCGTATAGCCTTTCGCTGTCGGCGGTTCCCCTGCCGCCAACCCAATCTCCCGTTGCGCCATGGCGAAACGCGTGAGCGAATCGGCGATGAGCAGTACATTCTTGCCCAGGCTTGCAAAATACTCGGCAACCGCCGTTGCCGCCAGTGCCGCCCGGATACGCAAGAGCGGCGATTGGTCAGAAGTGGAGGCAATGACAACGGAGCGGCGAAGACCCTCCTCACCAAGCACCTCAAGGAACTCGCCCACTTCCCGTCCGCGTTCTCCGACCAGCGCCAATACCGTCATGTCCGCCGCGGTTCCGCGCGCCATCATGCCGATCAGCGTGCTCTTTCCAACGCCGCTTCCGCCGAAGATACCGACGCGCTGCCCTCTTCCGCAGGTCAGAAAGCCATCGATCGCTTTGATGCCGCATCCGAGCGGCTCGCGAATGGGAACACGCTCAAGCGGCAGCGGAGCCGAACCGTCAAGGGTTACTGCGTGGGTGGCGCGGTAGTCTCCTTTTCCATCCAGCGGATTGCTCGCAGGATCAATCACCCGGCCCAGCAACCCTGGTCCAACCCGAATGGATGGACGCGCTCCCCAGGTCACGATTTGATCGCCTAATCGAATGCCCTGCGGATGATCGGCGGACATGGACAACACGGTGGATCCGCGAAAGCCGACGATTTCTCCGGCATAGTTCCTGCCGCCGGCCCCTATGATCTCGCACGATTCACCGACACAGCCGAACGGCCCTTCCGACTCAATCAGATTGCCGACAACCTGGTTGATTCGTCCTCTCCACCGCAACGTTGAGCCAATCTCAAGAGCGTGAAGATACGGGGCCAAAGGCGATTGTGTCATCGATTCACCGGTCTTAATGCGAGAAGATCAAAGAAACCCTGTTCGACTTCCTTCAATTGAGTGTCCAGCCCGAAGTTGGCAACTCCAAGCTCACTCTCCAGCAGGCAATCGTGTTCGCTGAGTTGCTCGTCTTCGATGACCTCCACGCGCGCAGACTGCGATTGTCCTGCGAAGTACTCCTTCCACTGCCTGGCGCGCTTGGGACACACGCGGACTGTCACCTTCGTTCCTTCGCGCAGTTTCTCCACCGTCATTCTCACCAGTGTCGCCACCAGCATTGGGTCGACCTGCGCCTCTCGATGCAGGATCTTGGCGGCGATGGCCAGGGCCAGTTGCACAACTTCCGCTTCAACTCGCGGATAATACTCATCGAGCTGCGCCTCGAAGCCTTGGATGGCGGCTGCGATGGGTGCGCGTGCGGCTTGCAGTTTCAGCTCGTACTCCTGCCGCAATCTCTGCTCCGTCTGCTGCGCCGCCTCGGCCCTCTCGCGTTTGATCCTCTCTGCGAATTCCGCTTGCGAGAGTTCAACTTCCGCACCGCGCTCCCCTCTTTGGTCCAGGGACCGTTCTTCAAGCGGCGACTCCATCGTTCTGGCGGAAATAGGATGGATCCCCGTATCGCGGTACTCTAGGGACCTGAATGGAACTCCAAACAAACTATCCAATTCCAAACTAGAATACGTACTCATCGTCTCCCTCACTCTTCAGTGCGATTTTGCCTTCCGAATCGAGTTTGCGCGCGATTGCGACGATCTCCGCCTGCGCTTTAGCCACATCCTTGTTGCGAACCGGCCCCATAACCTCGGAGTCCTCCTTCATCATTTCCACTGCGCGTGAAGACATGGTGCGATAGAAATGACTTCGTAAATCCTCGCTCACTCCTTTCAGAGCGATCATCAATGTCTTCTTGTCAATTGAGCTCATGAGTTCGCGCAGCTCGTGCTCCGGAACCTCAAGAAAATCGTCGAACGTGAACATAAGATCCCGGATGCTGATGGCCAGCTTCGGCTCTTCCTTTTCGATGTTATCCAGCACCTCGCGTGCTGTAATTGGATCCAGTCGATTCATCAGCTCGGCAACGTCCCTGAAGCCTGAATCGGCGCGACGGCTTTGGTCCCCCACCGACTTCAACCGGCGATTCAGCACCGCGGAGACCTTCGCGGCGACATCTGGAGAGAACTGTCCCAGGTGCGCAAGACGCCTCACGCAATCGGCGCGCACTTCCGGTTCCAGTTTCATCAGCAGCGCCGAAGCCTGCTTGGCATCAAGATGTCCAAGGATCAAAGCCTTGGTCTGGGAATGCTCCCCTACCAGAAACCTGGCCAACTTGTTTGGGTCCGCCTTCTTCAACGAGTCCGCCCGGAGCAGATTCATTTCGTCGCCATGCGTCAATCGCTGCACCATGCTTTTGGCGCCGTTCTCTCCGAATGCCTTATTCAAGAGCCGGGCTGCAACGTCCTGGCCTCCCACCGCGATGAAGTCCTGCGCGATCAACATCTGTTGGAATTCCTCCAGAACATCGAGCGTCTCATCGAACGGAACAGAGGGCAAGGTTGCAACCTCATCGGTGAGCCGTTGCAGCTCGTCCTCGGAGAGATTTCTGAGAATCGCCGCGGCCGACTCATCGCCGAGCAGTGAAATCAAGATCGCTGCCTTGCGCGTGCCGCTGAGTTGCGCGTGTTCAGTAGCACTCATGATGGCTCCTCGCGCAACCAGGCCTGCACCGCACGCGCGGTGTTGACCGGCTTCTGTTTGACGAGTTCAATCGTCTGTTCTTTCAGTCGCGTGGCGCGCTGGGTGCTGTCACCCATCTCCGTTGAACCTGTGGTAAGTTGCTCAAGACCCGGTCCAGCAGGCAGAGCGGGCGGCGCGCCTCCATCGGCATAAGCTGGGCTCATCGCTTGTTTCTGGATAGGCCGCAGCACAAACAGGTAAGCCAGAAGGAAGAGCATGAGGAGCGAAAGAGGTCTGAGCAAGGACGAATAATTCGACAGAACTTTCCCGCCTTGTTCGACCAAACTGGGAGCGGCAAGATCCGAATCGGCGCCATTGGAATCGAAAGACATATTCTGGACGCTGATGCTATCGCCGCGCTTGGCATCGAAGCCGATGACCTCCTCTGCAAGCTGCTGAATCTGATTCAATTCCTCCTGCGATCTCTTGCGCCTCGTGAATGTCGCCTTGCCGTTCTGGACGGTTTTCACCACCGCATCATCCACCAGAATGGCTGCGCTGACACGTTGAATCCGGCCTGCCGGCATCACCGTGCGCACTACGACTTTATTTACGCCATATTGTGCGTTCTCAGTCATCGACGTCTGTGTTGCCTCTGGCGCGGCGGGGCGCTTCGATTTTCCCGACGGTATGTTGCTGCTGGTTCCCGGAACACCTGTTGATGCCGCTGCTCCACCGGCACGATCTTCTGACTTCTGATCGCTCAGCAGAGCACTTACTGAAGGATCGTATTTCTCCTGGTTTTCTTCGGTTGTGCCTGGATCATGATCCACGTTGACACTGGCCCGGATCTTGTCCAAGCCCACCACGGGCTCCAGTGTGCTGATCAGGCGCTGCGTCAAGCCTGACTCAAAACCATCGCTGTCCTGTTGTCCGTCGTGGCCCAAGCCCAGTGACCGGGCTGAATCGGCGTCCACGATGGAGACATCTTCCGGCCGTAACTCATCCACCGCACCGGATACCAGCCGCGAGATTGCCAGAACCGCATCTTTCGATAAGCCATTGCGACGAAGTTTTAGAATCACGGACGCTTTGGCGGCGTGCTGCCGGTCAAGAAAAACGGAATCTGTCGGCATGACAAGGTGTACGCGTGCGCTCTCGACATCGCTGAGTGTTTCTATTGACCGCTCCAGTTCGCCTTCCAGCGCGCGTTGATAGGTGACCTTCTGATCGAATTCCGTCTGCCCCCAGGACATCTTGTCGAATAACTCAAATCCCGTCCGCTCGCTATGCTGCGAACCCAGAGAGGCGGTCGCCATGCGGGCCGCGTCCAGCTTGTCCGCGGGAACGCTAACCGTCTTTCCATCGGCGCTGGTCCGATGGGGAATGCCTTGAGCATCAAGCCCCGCTGTCAATCTTTGCGCGCCGGCGGCATCCAGATCGCCTGACAGCGGCTTGTAGTCGGGCGTGCCGATTAGCCGGGCAAACAGCGCCATCAGCAACACTGTGGCGCCTGCCCCAGCCAGAAGAAACCTCTTCTGCCGCGTGTTCCGGGTCGCCCAGAACTGCTTTCCCTGCTCGATCGCGTCTTTGTAACCCGCCATAACGTTTCAGTCCTAAAATTGCATCTTCTCGATGTCTTGGTATGCGTTCACGATCTTGTTCCGAACCTGCATCATGAGCTGGAATGAGACATCCGCCTTTTCCACGGCGATCATTACTCCAGTCATGTCGCCGCCGCCCTGTAACAGGTTGTTCACTTGCGTCCCGGCAGTAGCGTTCATTTGATCCACGCTGTGAATCGCATTCTTCAGCACAGCTCCGAAATTCAACCCATCGCCGTCGCTGCCGGTGTCGAGTGACGATGGTTCCGGCAAATACGAGTTTGGAATTCCGCCTAGACTGACATTGTTCATCGATCTGCTCCAGACTACGTGGTTTTCAAGATTCCGATCGACTCCTGAACCATTTGCTTTTCCGCGCTTATCGCCGAGGCATTCAACTCATAAGACCGCACAGATCCCATGAGATCCACCATCTCGGTAACTGGATTGATGGCCGGATACGCCACATATCCCGATGAGTTTGCATCCGGACTGCCCGGCTCATAGCGCATGACGGGCGGGGTGGGGTCATCCACAACGTCTGTAAGTCGCACTGCGCCTGCCGGACTCTGGGCAAACCGCCCAACACCGTCAAAGACTGTATGAAATAGGGAACCGCTCGTGGCGCTGAAGACGACTTCCTTGCGAACGTAGGGCCCTCCCGTGTCGGTATGCGTCGTGTCGGCATTAGCCAGGTTTGCCGAGATAACTTCCGCGCGCTGCCTTTCCGCGGAGAGAGCCGATGCACTGATGCCCATCATGTCAAATACGCCCATGGCTAATTCCCCTCCTTGATGGCTGTCAGCAAGTGGCTAAACTGATCCTTTACCAACTGCACGCCGAGTTGGAACTGAAGTTGCGTCTGCGATAGCAGCAGTCCTTCACGGTCGATGTTTACGTTGTTTCCGTCCGGACGCTCCGGCAAGCCGTCCAGATCCAGCGATGCCGGTTGCAGATGCGCACCGCCTTCGCCGTTTATCACCTGCTGCATCGCGGCCTGGAAGTTTATGTCTTTGGTGTGATAACCGGGCGTATCCACATTGGCCATGTTCGATACAATCATTTGCTGACGATCGGTGACGACCTTGAGATAGCCTTGCAATACGTCAAGCGATGGCATGTTATGCATACCTCCTTGGAGGGAGACCGTATTCCCGAATTTTGTTGCGTAGCGTCCGCAGGCTGATGCCCAGCATTTCGGCGGCATGCGTCCGGTTTCCGTCGGTCAGGGCCAGAGTGCTTTCCAGGTGCAGCCGTTCCACCTGGCGGATCGGAGTGCCCGCAAGCGGCGGCGGCGCCTGCATCTGCGGCGCGGCCAACGATCTTGCGCCGCCTTGAAATTCCATCTCGAAGCAGCCGGCGTCGATATCGAGCGTTCCGCTCAATGTGAGTACCCGCCGCATGAAGTTCGCCAGTTCCCTCACGTTCCCCGGCCAAGTGTGCGACTGCAAACGCTCAAGAAACTCCGGGTGAAGCCGGGGAGTTGCGGACCGCAATTGGGCGGCATATTTCTTGGCGAAATGCTGAGCGAGAATTGGAATGTCTTCGCGCCGGTCGCGCAAGGGCGGCAGCGTAAGGGGAATCACATTCAGCCGGTAGTAGAGATCGCTGCGGAACCGTCCACGCTCGACCATTGCGCTAAGTGAAACATTGGTTGTGGCAATCACGCGAATATCTACATGCACCGATCGCGCTTCGCCAAGCCTTTCAAATTCCCGCTCCTGCAAGGCTCGCAGAAGTTTGGGTTGCAGGTGGAGCGGCATTTCCCCTATCTCGTCCAGCAGAATCGTACCGCCGTCGGCTAACTCGAACTTACCCGGCTTGGCTGCAACTGCGCCGGTGAATGCGCCTCGTCCATGGCCGAACAGCTCGCTTTCAAGCAAAGCCTCGGGAACCGCTGCGCAGTTCACGGCAACAAAGGGCTTGCGGCATCGATCGCTGGAATCGTGAATGAAACGCGCCAGCAATTCTTTGCCGGTGCCGCTCTCTGCCTCGATAAGAACATCGGCTCCTGTGCTGGCCGCGGCGCGGGCGCGCTGTAGCGCGCGCAGCAACAGCGGCGCGCTCCCGACAATATCGCCGGTTGCGGCGGGGTCGTCGGCAGGCGTTTGTTTTGCTCGATGCATGACCTGGGCGGCGGTCGCCTGCAATTGGTCAAACGAAATCGGCTTGGTCAGGTAATCGAGGGCCCCATCCCGCATCGCGCTCACTGCATCCGGCACCGAACCATACGCCGTCAGTAAGATGACGGCCGTTCCCGGCGATGACTGGCAGGCCGAGCGCATTACGTCCATGCCTGTGCCATCCGGCATGCGGATATCGGTCACCACAAGATCGAACTCTTTGCCTTCGAGATTACGAATTGCCTCACGCACGCAGCACGCCGTCTCAACCCGCCAGCCGTGACGAAGAAAATTCGCGCGCAGTGCGGTGCGAATTCCCGGTTCGTCGTCTACCACCATTACTGAGGACGCTGCTTCGCTTGTCATAAGGTTGGAAACTCCAATTGAAAAGTACTGCCACAGTTCACCCGGCTGGAAACGCGTATCTCGCCGCCATGAGAAATCATGAGTCGCTTGCAAACAGCCAGGCCCAGGCCCGGTGTGTCGCCGTTCGCACTGAATCCGGCATCGAAGATGCGTTCAAGCATGTTTGCCGGGATGCCGCACCCTGTATCTTTGACCTCTACCAGCGCGCACTTCGTTCCCTCGCGCGATACTCCCTGGGTCGAGACATCGATCCTTCCGTCGGCGGCAGTGTGACGGATCGCATTGCAAATCAGATTCAGGATGATCTGACGAATCAGGTTCTCGTTGCCCCGTATCGTAAGATTGTCTTCCCCACCCAGAAACGAAAGAATCACGCCCGCCTGTTCCGCGATGGGCTGCACAAATTCCACTCCGCTTTGCACGCAGGCGATCAGATCCACTGGCGCCAGATGCGGATTGCCGCCACTGTGAATGGTCAGTACATTGTTGACCGTCCCGGAGAGCTGGCGAATTCCTGCGCGCAGGTGCGAGACCCATAGAGCGGTCTGGCCGCGATCCTCGGCGATCAACCCGGCAAATAATTCCATGCTTGCTAACGGATTTCTAATCTCGTGTGCAAGAATCGTCGAAATCTCGGCCAGCGCCATGGCGCTCCGCGCGGCTTCCCGTTCCTGCTCCGCCTGCTTATTGGCTGTGATATCTCGCAGAATCCAAATGCTTTTGAGAGGCATTCTTCCGCTTCCCGGCTCCTGGCTTGCCGACGCGCAGGATAGCTTCCGGTGCCCGATCGCAAGCCAACGCTTTCCCGCAGCGGACGATATGCATAGCTCGTTGTCGAGGTGGTCCGCAGATCCCGCCACAAGTGACTCGAAGTCGATCTGGCTGACGGCGGAAAGATCGCGCAAGCTCCCTACTTGCGCGCTTCCCAGCTCCAGCAATCTGCGGCCTTCCGGATTGATCGTGACGATAGTTTCGGCGGTGTCCAACACCAGCACACCACAAGGCATCGAATCGATGATCTGCTGCAGCGCAGCGCGGATGCGATCGTTTTCCGCTAGGCTTCTGGTGAGCGCGGCATTGCGCTCTGCCAATTCGACGCCCAGATGCGCGACTTCTCGCTGCAGGTCGCGGTAGGACGCCTCCAATAGGGATGATGCGGAGATGAACTCTGAAAAGGCATCCGCCAGCAGCCCTGAGCTGCGCAGAGAGGCCGGTACCACCTCATTTATTGGAACGCAATGAGAACAGGGCAACATTTGCCTATTCCAGTTGCACGACGAGTGCCAAACTGAAACGGCTCGCCCATAACGGGACTATGGTCTATAGAAAAATGTGTTCGGGCTTGATTTCCCGCCCAGAGCCCACCAGAATCGTCGCCCGTTCAATCGCGTTGCGTAACTCGCGGACGTTGCCGGGCCAGGTATGCTGCGCCAGGATCTGCAGGGCTTCGCTGCTCAACGACACACCAGGGCGAAATCTGGCGGTAAACGCGACAGCCAACTCTTCCAGATCGTCCATCCGCTCTCGCAGCGGCGGCAGGTGGATGGGGAAAACCGCGATGCGGTAATAAAGGTCCTCGCGAAACTGCTGATGGGAGATGAGTTTCTTGAGATCGGCATTGGTGGCCGCTACCACACGAACATCCACCTTGAGGTTGTCGTTGCCACCGATCCGCTGCACTTCGCCTTGTTCCAGGAAGCGCAACATCTTGCTCTGCAATGACAACGGCATATCCCCGATCTCGTCGAGGAACAGGGTTCCGCCGTGCGCCGCATGAATCCGGCCAATGCGCGATTGCACCGCGCCGGTGAAAGCGCCCTTGGTATAGCCAAAGAGTTCCGCCTCAAGCAGCGGCTCAGGGATCGCGGAGCAATTCACCACGATGAATGGCTGCTTTCTGCGCGGGCTGATCAGGTGGATCTCCTGCGCAACCAAATCCTTGCCCGTGCCGCTTTCGCCCGTAATCAGGACGGTCGTGTCGCGAAGCGCGACCATCCGCGTCAGCGCGTAGGTGCGCTGCATTGGCTCCGAATCACCAATCATGCCGCGCAGATTGTTTCTACCCTCCGACCGGGCGCGCGGACTCTCGCCATCCAGTTCAGAAATGGTATTCGTCTGGATGGTTCCGCCGCGGTTTACCAGATCCACAAGCCGCGCGGAAAGGGGAGTCGGCGAACAACTCCCTATCAGCAATTGGCCGGTGTGTGAATTCAACGTTAATATCTGGGTATTCGGAAAGCGAGTTTTGACGATTTCGTGAAATTCATTCGGCTCAAGATCCGGCAACATCGGATCAAGCAGCAAAACTCCGTCGTCGGCTCCATGATTGTGAAGCAATTCCAGCGCTTTGGCGCCACTCCCTGCCTGGATCACATTCCAGCGCGGCAGGCCGAGCTTGTCATAAAGTGCCTGACGGATTTTGGAATTTGGACTCACTACGAAGACATCGATGGGAACTCGATCTTCATAGCGGGCGATTTGAGTGACTGTTGCTCCCATAGCCGTCTGTCCGCTCATTGACATTAAGGTTGCATGAGAAGCCGGAGCCCATCCTGAGCTAGCAATGGAAAGAAATCACGCTGGTCGGCACAAGCGCCGCAAAAAAGTCCCTACTGTTCCTGGAGCCGCACGCCGGTTGCAATGGAACTGCAAGCGAGCCCCTACCCATCGCGAAGCTCGTACCCGACTCCGCGAATGGTATGAGTCAGTTTGCGCTCCCCCGGACCATCCACCTTGTCGCGCACGTACTTCATGTAAACGTCGACGACATTCGTGGATGGATCATGCGGCGTGTTCCAAACCTCCTCGAAAAGAGTCGCACGCGTGACGGGGCGTCCGGCGTTACGCATCATATATTCAAGAATGGCAAATTCGCGGGGCGTCAAATCGATCCGCCGGCCGTTCCGTTCCACACGGTGCTCCTCACGGCTCAGCGTCAAATCCCCCACTTTGGACGTATTGGGAATCACGCCCGAATTGCGGCGCAACAGCGCTTGGACACGAGCCAGAAGCTCCAGGATCGAGAACGGTTTGGCAATGAAGTCATCCGCGCCGCTTTTGAATGCCAACACCTTATCCTCGACACGGCTCCGTGCGCTCAACACCAACATCGGCAAACGCGGATTGGCCGGTCTCGTGCGCTTTAGCAGGCTGATACCGTCAATGCGTGGAAGAATGAGATCGAGGATCAGCAGATCATATCGCCGCTCGTCCTCGAGCGCGCTCAATGCCGCTTCCCCATCGTGAACCATGTCCACGGCGAAAGAATCGGCCTCAAGCTCCCGGCCGAGGAAGGTGGCCAGCGAGGCGTCCTCCTCAACGATCAGGACGTTTCGTCCCGCTGGGGCATGATATTCCCGTGTGTCTTGACCAAGGCTAGACTTGCAATGCTTCATGGAAGTGATCTTGCTGCTCCCTTGGGGTACTTACCAATAGTACTTTTGTGTGTGTGACGCAAACCACATTGTCATACTCAAGTGTTATACAGCACGCACCGCAGCATCTTTCTGTGTGATACAATCCGCGTCACAGTACTCTCGTGTGTGGCGCAATTCACACCACATTCACTTTGCACACTCCAGTACTTTTGGCTGATATTGAACACGCTACATTACTTTCGTGTCCTAGGTCCAGCACGCTTCAGTGCTATTGTGTCTGAAACACATTATGCTACCGTCTGTGTTGACGAGAAATCAATAGGTAGCCTATTGGCTTTCTGCATACCCCGGACCACCCCCGCGTGGCTGGCTGTCGCCGCCGGTACGTTTGGGAGAGTCGACGCAGTGCATTGGAAAACCATGGTATCGACTGCCCGCAGGCTGAGATTCCTTCCTTTTTGTGCCAGTCTTTCGATGAATGGCGTTCACCGCTCGAATCGCATTCTGGCAAGATTTAGTTCTGTTCCTGGCAGACAACGGGGCGATCATGCAGAAATTTGAATATCGAGGTCCGCGGTTTTCCATCGATCTTCCCGTTCAGCTCACCGTGCAGAACGCAACGCAGGCCGTGCGCTGCACAGAAATCAGCAAAGAGGGCATGAGGGTGGAGTTTGGGCAGCCGCTTGAGCCCAACTCTTCCGGGAAGGTGTCTATGATTTGCGAGGGCCAGATGCTTGCATTCCGCGTGCGCGTCGTGCATGTTGGGGACACGCAGGCCGGCCTGGAGTTTATTTACTCATCCGAGGCGGAGCGGAACGCGGTGGCTCATCTTGTCGAATCCTTGACCGGACCCGGAACCGGTCGGGCCCGGTGCTTCTGAAAAGAATCCAGGTCCACTCGCTTCATCTGGAATCCCTACTTCGCGACTACGGTGTTTTCGTGCTCTTGAGGTCGGCTGGGAGGGCCACTTCAGCGCCGTCTTGCACCTGGTACTGGACGATCAGTGTAATTCTGCGGTTGGACGGATCCTCGGGTTGCTGCGCCAGGCGCAGGCGCTGATCGGCAAAACCACGCACCTGCGATATCTGATCCGCCCGAACACCCTCCTCCTGCATCAAGCGCCGGGCCGCATTGGCCCTGTCGGTTGACAGGTCCCAATTGTCATAGGTCTTGATCTGCGAGTAAGGTTTGGAATCGGTGTGCCCTTCGATGGATACTTTGTTCGGTAGCTTGCCTAGCTCCTGTGACAACACCTGCAGAAGATCCCTCAGCGCGGAGGTCGGCTGCGCGCTGCCCAACTCAAAGAATGTCCCCTTCGCCGACTCCATCAGCTCAATCCGCAATCCTTCGTCCGTAATCGTGATCTCGATCTGGTTCTTCAGCTTGTCCATCGGATCAATGTGGTGAATTGACTTTTCGAGATCCTCTTTCAACTTCGCCAGATCTTCCTTCTTCATTGCCACAAAGACCCCGGCCCCGTTCTTGTTGTTGCCCACCATCTTGGAATTACCGCGCGGATCTTTGAAGTAGCCGCCCACCGCCTCCTGAACTTCCTTGCTGGCGTTCATCATCCAAAGCACGATGAACAGCGCCATCATCGCCGTCACGAAGTCGGCATAGGCAACCTTCCACGCGCCGCCATGATGCGCCCCATGAAGTGGCTTCCTCTTAATGATGACGATCTCCGGTGTCTCCGCCATGCTGTCAACCCTTCTCAGACGTTTGTGCTACTGGAGCGTCGATGATTGCCTCATCCTTTTGGCGACAGGCTTTCTCCACCTCTTCAAAACCGGGGCGAACATGCTCCGGAATTGCCCGCCGCGCCATCTCTACTGCCAGAATCGGGGACATCCCTTTAATGAAGGAGAGCATGACAATCCGCAGAACGTGATAATAAGCATGTTCTTCATCGACCAGCTTTGACATATTCGCCGCCAGCGGACCCACCATTCCGTAGCACAACAGGATGCCAAGAAATGTTCCCACCAGCGCCGATGCCACCTTGTGGCCAATCTCTTCCGGAGGCCCTCCAAGCGCGCCCATGGTGACCACAATACCCAGGACAGCGGCTACGATTCCCATTCCAGGCAGTGCATCGGCCGTCGCCGTCAACGCCGAGACCGGATCGGATGCTCCCGCGTGATGGACATCCATATCCAGTTCCATCATCTGGTCCAGGTCAAAGGTGGTCGCGCCTCCCGTAATCGCCATGCGCATGGTGTCGCACACGAAGTTTCGAATGTGGTGGTCCTTGATGAAGTTTGGATACTTTGAGAACAGCGGACTTTTCTCCGGCTCCTCAATGTCGCTCTCGATGGCCACCAATCCATCCTTTCGCGCCTTATTGAAGACAGTGAACATCATCTTCAGCGAGTCGATGTAGAGCTTCTTTGAAAACTTCGATCCTGAGACGACTCCGCCCAGATTAGCCGCGATCTTCTTCAACACGCGCAGTGGATTCGCCGCCAGCGTTGCGCCGAGAGCTGCGCCGGCAATGATCAGAAACTCCGAAGGCTGTATGAGGACGGCCACCTGTCCTTTTTCCATCAGAAAACCGGACAGTACCGCGCCGAAGACGATGAGAATTCCAAGAATAGAAAACATGAGCCTCGTTCCCCTGGCAAACTCCTGCCTGAAAAGCGGATTCGTCCCTTGCCCGGACCCGCAGGAAAGCTGCAGTCAAGAGATTGGATCGCCGGTTTTCTATCGGCATGTAGGGGTGGATTGTCTAGCGGCAAAAGCCTTTAGTCGCTTCATTCCGGGTGGGTTCTTGCACCGCCGGGGTAATTCCACGAATCAGCCGGATAAGACTGCATAAACATCGGGAGCACTGCGAACACCTACGGTGCGCCTGGCGGCGCGATCACGGTTGCTACCACCACAAGATCAACGCGGCGATTCATTTGCCGTCCCTCTGGCGTCGCATTGTCGGCAATGGGCCGATATTGGCCATATCCTGCGACGGACACCTTTCTTGGGTCGATCCCGGAGTCATCCACAAGCAGCATCATCACAGTCATCGCACGCGCGGTTGATAACTCCCAGTTCGAGCGAAACTCGGGTGTATGGATCGGCTGGTCGTCGGAGTGGCCCTCAACGCGAAGATCCAATCCATGCTGTGACAGGACCTTCGCAATTCGCGCGATCTTATTTGCGGCGCCTGGCATCAACACAGCCTGTCCGCTGCTGAAGAAGCCAAGGTCTTTCAGACTGATCACGAATCCTTCCGGGGTGACTCGCATGATCACCTCGTGATTCCGAATCTCCTGGCCGATAGCCGTCTCGAGTTCTCGCTGCAATTCTCCAATATCCACTCCCGTTGCTTGCGATAGGTTGTCCTTTTGCAGCTTTTCTGCCGGGTTGTTCTTTCCAGCATTGTCTGCCTGACCCGGCCCCGGTCCAATGGACCCCTTCAGCTTGAGATTGCGATACGCCACTCCATAACTGCTCTGGCCTCCGGAGAATGCTCCCAATTGTTGGAAGCCGACGTGGATGGCTTGCGAGAGTTTCTTGATTGTTTGATTGTCCCGGTACGAGCAGGCGAAAAGGACGACAAAGAAGGAGAAGAGCACAGTGATGAAGTCTGAGTACGAGACCAGCCACCGGTCGTGATTCGCCGGCTCCTCGGTATGCCTTTTTCTTCTCATTGGACAGTCATCTTTGTCAGTTCACGCTTGGGAGGCGCGGCTAGAAAGCTGTTAAGTTGCAACTCCATGGCACGGGGATTCACTCCGTCGATGATCGAAAGAACCGCCTCAAGCGTCATCTCTTGAATCACCTGTCTCTCGCGCAGCCGGATTCTCAGCTTTCCAGCCCAGGGAATGAAAAGAAGATTCGCCGAAGCCACGCCATAGATTGTTGCCACAAACGCCACCGCGATGCCCTTGCCAACCTCATTGATGTCCTGCAGGTGCTGCATGACCTGGATCAGCCCAAGCACCGCGCCAAGAATCCCCACGGTCGGAGCAAATCCGCCCGCGGCATCAAATACTTTCGGAATGCGCTCATGCTTCTCGCCCTGATATTCGAGCTGGAGTTCCATCATCTTGCGCAGGTCGGTTGCGTTCACGCCGTCAATCGCCAACATCAGACTTTCTCTGAGAAATGGGTCTTTAATCTTTCCCAACTCCGCATCGAGTGAGAGAAGTCCTTCCCGACGGGCCTTGTATGCGTATCGCAGCAGATTCTGCACCAGGGAGTCCGGCTCCGGCTCCGAGTTCAGAAATACATCTTTGAGCTGTCGAATCGCCTGGAGCACAATCTTGAGTGGAAACTGCACCATCACCGCGCCGAGTGTACCCCCAAAGACGATCAGGGCCGCTGTCGGCTGCAAGACCTGCGCCAGCTTGCCTCCATCGAGCACCAAGCCGATTCCAATTCCGCTCAGCGCAATGGCTATGCCACCCACGGTGCTTTTATCTATGGTCATCTTCACCAAGTCCGTTCATTGACGCAAGAGTCAGGAGGCGGGCCTACTGCGCAAGATCGCCCAGGAATCGCGGCTTGCTCTATCTTCCCCATGTGCAGAGCTGGCCCGGTTGTGGTCCTCCTCGGATCCGTTCTCATTACGATGCCAGGTCAATCAACTGAGTAGTTTCCATCGGCAGGTGGGCTTGCACATTCTAGGCATCCGCGCTCGATGGCCCGATGCATTCACCAAAAAACAATTGGAACCTGTTGACGCTCCACGTACCCGGCGAGCTTACGCCTCAACCGATGGCTTCCTTTTTGCGCCCGACGCAGCGACCGTCCAGCCGTTGTGTAATGTTCTGAAAATAATAGTGTTAATGCAATCCAGCCTACCGCGGAAAGCCGCGGGAACGGGCAACGGTTGCCTGTCCGGAAGCCGGAGGCAAACAAAGCGCCCAGTGGACCTTCCGGTGCCCCAAACCGGAGTCCGTGCACTTCTTGGGTACCGATGTCGACAAATCTCAAGAAACCATTGAAATTATTTTTGCGAGTGGCCGATAAGTGTTCATGCGTTCTAAAGGGCTCGCGAATGAGCCTCCTCCCAGTCGAGACGCAGATCGCGATCTCGATGCAGTGCCGATTGAGAGGGACGAGGCCGACAGGTCAATCGATGTAGCTCGCGCGCGCCCATTCCGCGAGCGCAGACGCACGCGCCCTCTTGCCGATTCGCGGCACGAAGCCCTGGACTCCCTGAATCAACTCCTCGTCCGGCACGAGAAAATCATTGACGAGCTGAGAGAAGCGCAACTGAAGGACCGGACCATCTTTGAGAATGCGCTGGTCGGCATCCTTGAGGCGAGTCTCGCCGGCCGCCCTCTCAGGCTCAATCGCACGATGGCCCGAATCCATGGATACGATTCTCCAGAACAGCTCCTGGCGGAGGTATCGAACTTGCGGCACCAGTTGCTCGTCGACCCCAACCAGCCGATGGAGTGGAGAAATTCGATCGAGGAAAGTGACAAGGCATGCGGCATCGAGGTGGAAGTCTACTGCCGCGATGGCGCAAAGAAGTGGGTTTCGCTGAACCTGCGCGCCGTGCGGGATGACCGCGGCAGAGTCGCGCATTTCGAGTGCACAGCGGAAGACATCACAGATCGCAAAGCCGCTGAGGGCCGGCTCCGCTTCCTGGCTTACTATGATGCCCTTACGGGACTGCCCAATCCGACCCTTTTCCATGTGCAACTTGCCGATGCACTCGCCGATGCTCGTTGGACAAAGGGCAAAACTGCGCTGCTGCTTCTCGAACTCGTCCGCTTCAAAATCATCAACGACTCTCTCGGGCACTCATTCGGCGACCATCTCTTACAGGAAACTGCGAACCGGATCAAGAAATGTGCGGGCGGAGAAGGCATTGTGGCGCGTGTCGGGGGCGGCGAATTTGCTGTTGTTCTACCCGATATTAAGGACGCCTCCGAAGCCCTGGCCACCGCTCACGAACTGATTGACAAACTGGCCAGTGAATTCTGCATCCTGGGTCATTCGCTGAATATCTCCTGCAACGTTGGCATCAGCATCTTTCCGAATCATGGGATGGATGGCGAAGCGCTGCTTCAGAATGCAGACGTGGCCCTGTATTCCGCCAAAGAGGATGGACCGAATAAGGCCCAGGTCTTCACCGAAGAGATGAATGTCCAAATCACGGAGCAGCTGACCCTGGCAAATGGTTTGGGACTGGCCCTCGACAGGAACGAGCTCTTTCTGGTGTACCAGCCGCAGGTGGATATTCGCACCGGAACCATTACGGGCTTGGAAGCGCTCCTCCGGTGGCAGCATCCGCAGTTGGGACTCGTGCCGCCGGCCAAATTCATCGGAGTTGCCGAGCGCAGCGGATTGATCGTGCCCATCGGAGAATGGGTGTTGAGAACCGCTTGTACCCAAGCCAAAAAGTGGCAGGACGCAGGACTTCCCAAAGTGCCCGTGGCGGTGAATGTTTCCGCCATTCAGTTTCGTCAGCAGGGGTTCCGCGAACTCATCCGCTGCATTCTGCAAGACACCGGCCTTGACCCGAAATATCTCGAGTTGGAGTTGACCGAAAGCCTATTGCTGACCAATGCGGATGTGATGTTCTCAATCCTTCAGGAATTGAGGGAAATGGGAGTGAAGCTGGCAATCGACGATTTTGGAACGGGCTATTCCAGCCTTAGCTATCTGAGACAGTTTCAGGTCAACCGGCTTAAAATCGACCGTTCATTTGTCCGCGATGTCGCCGTGAATCCCGACGATGCTGCGATTGCGACGGCCATTATCAATATGGCAAAGGCTCTGAATCTCGACGTGCTCGCGGAAGGTGTGGAGACCGAAGCGCAGCTGGGCTTTTTTCGCGAGCAGCATTGCTACGAAATCCAAGGTTATTACTTCAGCAAGCCCGTAGCGGTGAGCCAAATCGTTGAACAGCTGCGGCATGTCTCGATCCAGCCCGCTTCAAGTGCATACGTGAATTAATCCGCTAGAGTCGACGGACCTCTCTGGTCGGCCCACGTGCTGGAAGACGCTCCGGAAAAGGTGGTTGCGGTGCATCGCGCCCACATCGAGGCTGGAGCGGCGTGCACTGGCTTCACCCTCTTGCCCGGCAAATACATGATCAAGTTTCTGGCGCGAACGATGAAACAGGCAGAATTGGCACCTATCAAACCACCTTCGTCATCCCCAACTTGAATTAGGAGGAGAAGCGCATCCCCATCAGCTCTGTCGTGCTCAGCAGCCAGCGCGTCGATCTAAAAGAAGCGCTTTACGACGCCGCCAAAACCAAGGACAGGGAGAAGGACGAAGCGTGAACCCTCTCGTCCAGGATGGAAAAAAGCTCATTCCCAGCGTCACTCGTGTCTTCAGTGCAAGCCGCGAGATGTATGTCTATTTCCAGGCGTATAAGTCCCCCGCACCGGGAAGTCAGCCGCTCTTCGCCTTCGTCAGCCTCTATCTCGCCGGCAACAAGGTCTTCGAGACACCACCCACAGCGGTCGTTCCGAACGCCGCCAGCAGGCTCGGTACCATGCCTCTCAGTTTCAACCTCGGCGTAAACGGACTTCTGCCCGGCGAGTACGATTGCCAGGTCACAGTGCTGGATCCGGCAACTCGAAAGGCGGCCTTCTGGCGATCGCCGATCTTGCTAGCCCCTTAGAACTTTGCGCGTTTGAGTCGCTCCGCAAGCGTGGTTTTCTGGCCGTCTGTACAGGGGATCAAGATTGTGTTGGGATGAAAAGCCAGTGTAAGCGTACCCCGAGTTCTTCAATTACCCACAACGGCCGCCGGGACTGGATTAGTTATGGATGAATCGTATTCTGCATCAAGTCAGCTACCCCGTTTTAGCGGATTTTCAGCACGGTGAATATGGAGGCAATATTGGGCACCTTGACCCGCCTTGCGGTTGAATTGACGCGATGTCCAACGACCGCATCGGCTATCTCGTTGACGGCGCTTCATATGAAATGCGATCTTCGAGATGTTCGGCAACCCCGTACAGCGAGGTTGCGCCGAAGACGGAATCGTCGACGGCCTGGTAGAGATGATCCATAAGAGCAACTCGGTCTGCCAGCAACAGGGCCCGAGAGTTCTTGCGAGATTCCATCGGAAAGCCCATTGCCTGTGACCGGGGACTGCGATCGCGAGCGATTATGGACCCCTATTTTCCGGAGACAGATGTCAAAGTCGGCCGTCCGGCTACGCACCAAACAAGAGAGGGAGGGAGTAATGCTAAGCAATATGATTCGGCGTACGGCAGTGGCTTTGATTCTGTGCGGTCTGTTCACGGTTCGGGCGTTTGCGCAAACGGTGCCGCCGTTTGATGCTTCTGGGTTGGTCAATCTCGGCGACAGTGTGAAATACGGCTCCTACATTATTTACAAGATCGGCGAAGGCATCTATAAAATCAACGACCCAGGCGATAAGACCACCAGGCTGGGAGGTCTGGGTGTGGACATGTACCTGATACGCGGCGCCAACAAGGCGTTCATGGTTGACCTGGGCAACAACTATATCGATGGCTTTGCGTTCGACCTGATCAAGCCGCGCAAGAACGCTGCGGAAGAACTTCGGGCTGTCGAACACGGCCTGGCGGGCGATCTGCCCCTGGAGATTGGAATCACACACGCGCATCCGGACCACGCCGGCATGACGGGTGCATTCGTGAACCAGAAGAATGTGACCTTCTGGATGGGAGAACACGAAGGAGAGATGCCTCCGGGAATGCAGATCAGTTTTGGGAAAAATCTACCGGCTATGCCGCACAATCCTATTGATCTTTCCGTTTACAAGCGCATGGCTTCCGGCAAGCAATTCGATTTAGGCGACGGGCGCGTTTTGACCGGCATCCTGCTCAGGGGTCACACCCAGGGCAGCACAGTCTATCTTCTTACCCCGGACATGTATCTCTTCACGGGCGATGCTCTTGGATCCGGATTCGGTCAGGGCTATTCGACAGTTCCAGTGCTGAAAGAATTCGCCGAGGACTCTCAGAAACTGGCGGACTATATCACTGAACACTTCAAGCCGTACGAGCGGTACTCTTTGAAGGTCTACACGGGCCATACCTGGCAGAATACTGCGGACGGTTTTTTGCACCCCAACCACGACCAGGTCGATGTGGGATACCTTGATTGGCGTTTCATCCAGAACGAGGCTTCCTGCGCCAATGGCATCCTCAAAGGGAAGTGGCTTGTAGAGGGTAGCGGTCTCATAAATGTGGGAAAACAACCCAGCAGCGCAGGCTGGCCAGGCGCAAATCAAGAGGTCATCATGACGTACGGCATCGGTACAATTATCATTCCGCTCCAGACGGCCTATGACGCAGCTGGTTTGAAGATGCCTTCGCAATAATTTGCGTTGGCTGCAGGCGTGATTGGCATATCCAAGGTCAACAATGCCCATGACCGCGCGTTGAAAGACAGCGGGATTACTCCCTTGCGGCTCTATGACCTTCGCCACACATGGGTACCGTCACCAGCCTTTCTCGGTCTTGCAGAGCCGAACGAGAGTGGCCTCGCGATTTGCCACATTTCCCTTGAGAAGGGCACGAATATCACATTTACCTTACAAATACCTTACAATTCCTAATTACAAGAAAGTAATATGCTTATTTTCAACAGTCTGCAAATTATAGGATTACAGTCCCCTCTTCGGCACCAGAAGTTTCTCTATCTACACTAGAAGTTTCCCTGTCTGAAGAAATCTTTCACAGTTTCCGGTGGCTATATGGTGGGTGATTTGTGCTCTTCCCTTGATGGAAACCGGAGCATCTCACAAACTGAAGTCAGAGCAGCATGGCAGCTGGTGCTGCCGGTGTGGCAAGCCTACCTGCCATCTTCGCCGCTCGCCCTCAGCGGCCCGCCTGTCACGGCCTTTGTTCCCCCGGCTGCCGCACCCACCGTCCGCAGCGGCATCGGTTGTGGTGCCGGCGCCTGGTGCATGGTCACAATAATTGCTCCCGCCGGCTTTTTCCCCACGCACTCGTAGGAGTGCGGCACACTGCCGTCGAAATACACAGCATCGCCGGCCCCCAGCTTGCACCCCAGGTCCCCGTGGTGAATCTCCAGTTCTCCGTCCAGCACATACAAAAACTCACTCCCCGGGTGGATGTGCGCCCGTGGCTCCTGTCCCTTGGCCGGCGGAATGAACTCGGCAAAGTAAGGGTCCATGTGCCGGTCCGGCACCATGTAGCCCAGGCTCTCGAAGTAGTAGGTCGGCACATCTACCGCGGTCTGTGGCAGCCGTACCCGTTCTGCCCGCCGGTGAATCCGGAACAGCGCATGGGGCTCGGTATCGAAGAAATACGACAGGTCCTTCGAGAACACCATCGCAATCCGCGCCAGGTTCCGCAGCGTCGGAACCACGCGTCCCGTCTCCAGTTGCGACAGAAAACTGGCCGAAAGCCCGGTGTGCTTGCCCAGCTCCACCAGCCCCATCGACTTCTTCAGCCGCAACCGCTTGATCCGTTCCCCAATGTGCTTCTCGGCAATAAACCGCTCCGCGGTCTCCGGGTCCACCTGGGTCTTTTGCGTCTCTTCGCTTTTTACAACCGCCAAGTCCCCCATTGAACCCTCCCGCACTCATAGGATGCGCCAGAGAGCAGATTATTGTCCAGATCAAAAAATATTCATACCCTACTAAATCAATTTGCTTAAAGTAGCGTATTGTGTTCAGCAAAAGGAAAAGGAAATCCATCTTATCGACATGAGTCCTCAAACTCCCACAATCCTCCTCTCCGGCGCTTCGGGAGTAGTCGGCTCGGCACTCCGGCAGGCTCTCGCTGCCCGCAAGCAGCCTGTCTTGCAACTGGTCCGCCATTCTCCTGCTTCGCCTGCCCAACTTCAATGGAACCCCGCCGCCAACACCGGAAAGGGTTTCCAGCGACCTGGGCGGGTGCCTTTCAGACGCGGCAATGGATCGGCTCTCACTGGTCTGGAGGCCATTGCCAACCCCGCCCCTCTCGAAAATCTCACCGCCGCCATTCATCTTTCCGGCGCCAACCTGGCCGCCCATCGCTGGACCTCCGCGTACAAGCGCGAAATGATCGCAAGCCGCGTCCAGTCCACCCGCGTCCTTGCCACCGTTCTTTCCAGCCTCCACCATCCGCCCGAGTCGCTCCTGGTTGCCTCTGCCATCGGCATCTACGGCGACCGCGCCAACGAGTTCCTCGACGAATCCTCCGTCTCGGGCTCCGGTTTCCTCGCCGATCTTTGCCAACAATGGGAAGCCGCTGCCCAGCCTGCAGTCGATGCTGGCATCCGCGTTGTAAATCTTCGCTTTGGCGTCGTTCTCGGCCCAGTCCGCAACCGTGGCGCCAATCCCGGCGCGCTGGCGCGCATCGTCCCACTTTTCCGCCTTGGCCTCGGTGGACTGCTCGGCGACGGCCAGCAATGGATGAGCTGGATCGCCCTCACCGACGCCATCGCAGCCATCCTCTTTGCCCTGCACACCCGCTCCATCGCGGGCCCTGTCAATCTCACTGCTCCCCAGCCAGCCACCAACGCGGAATTCACCCGCGCCCTTGCCCGCCAACTGCATCGCCGGGCCATTCTTCCCGCTCCCACCTTCGCCCTTCGCCTCGCCCTTGGCGAGATGGCCGACGAGGCCCTTCTCGCCAGTGCCCGCGCCTTTCCCTCCAAGCTCCTGGCCGCCGGATTCCAATTTGCCCAACCCAGCATTGCCCAAGCCTTGGCTTACGCCCTCGCGCCCGCGTCCTAGCGCTCACCCCCGCGCTGTTCCGGCCCGCGTTATTCTAAGGAGTCTGGCCGCGCCATCTCCCACCGGCCGCCAAGGAAACCCGAATCCGATGTCTGAAGATCACACCACCCCCGCCGAAACCGCCGAAACCACAACCCAGCGCCCCATAGCCACCATCGCCACCCTCGGCCAGCATGAAGGCCAATCCGTCACTCTCCGCGGATGGCTTTACAATCTGCGCGAGAGCGGCAAGCTGCTTTTCCCCATCTTTCGCGACGGCACCGGAACCATCCAGGGCGTAGCCCACGTCAAGAGCGTCCCGCCCGCCGTCTTCGAGGCCCTGAAGGGGCTCACCCAGGAGTCCAGCGTCATCGTCAGCGGCAAAGTCCGCGCCGACAAGCGGGCGCCGGGAGGATATGAGCTCGACGTCGAAGACCTCCAGGTTGTCCAGCGTGTCCCCGAGTCCGACCCCTACCCCATCACCCTCAAGGAGCATGGCGTCGACTTCCTCATGGAGCACCGTCATCTTTGGATCCGCTCCCCGCGCCAATCCGCCATCCTCCGCATCCGCGCAGAAATCATGCGCGCCGCCGCGGAATACTTTGACCAGAACGGCTTCATCCGCACCGATCCGCCCATTCTCACCCCGGCGGCCTGCGAGGGTACCTCGACGCTGTTTCCGGTTGACTACTTCGGCGATCCAGCTTTCCTTACTCAGTCCGGCCAGCTTTACATCGAGTCCACCGCCCTTGCTCTTGGCAAGGTCTATAGTTTCGGCCCCACCTTCCGCGCGGAAAAATCTAAAACTCGCCGTCACCTCACAGAGTTTTGGATGATCGAGCCGGAAGTTGCCTACATGGACCTCGACGGTCTCCTCGAGTTAGCTGAAAACTTCCTCTCCCACATCGTCCAATCTGTTCTCAAAAACCGCGCTTCGGAGTTACAGGTGATCGGCCGCAACCTGGCCAAGCTGGAAGCCATTTGTCCGCCCTTCCCGCGCCTGCGCTATGACGTAGCCGCCGATATGCTCAACCAGGCCCACAAGGACGGCCAGCTTGAGCAGCCCTTCGAGTACGGCAACGACTTCGGCTCCCCCGACGAAACGTGGCTCAGCAGCCAGTTTGACCGCCCCGTCATGGTTCACCGCTATCCCGCCGGCGTGAAGGCCTTCTACATGGAGCCCGATCCCCTCGATGCCCGTTTCGCTCTCTGCGTCGATGTCCTGGCACCTGAAGGCTACGGCGAAATCATCGGTGGCTCTCAGCGTGTTTCGAGTTATGAGTTATTAAACTCTCGCATCGAGCAGCACCAGCTCCCCAAGGAAGCTTTCCAGTGGTATCTCGACCTCCGCCGCTACGGCAGCGTCCCTCACAGCGGTTTCGGCATGGGCATAGAAAGGGCGGTAGCCTGGATCTGCGGCCTCGACCACGTAAGAGAAACCATCCCCTTTGCCCGTACCCTGCACCGTATCTACCCTTAGTAGGCACTGGCTCACGCGTGAGGCGCGGCCTTCCTCGCCGCGCCTCACGCAGTGGTCCCGGGGCGTCAGAGCCGGCCCAAGGCAGTCCTTTGCCGGTTCGCGGTATAGTCTGTGCAACTAAAGTTGTGTTACAGAGCCGCTTGATGCGGATACCATGGAAACCATGTACCCAGTTAGGCTACTTGGCGCAGTGCTGGTGTTAACCCAGCTAATCGCCCCGCGTGTTGGCGCGCAGCAGTATGCCTTTCACGTGGATAGCCAGAATAAAGGGCTGAACAGCCTGACCGTAAACTGTCTGCTGCAAGACCATACGGGAGTCGTGTGGGTATGCACTGAGAATGGCCTGTACGAGTACGACGGCTCAATGTATATCCGGATCGGCGCCGAGCAGGGCCTGCTGGATACCTATATCGTTTCCATTCACGAGGATGCCGGCGGTGAGCTATGGGTTGGGACGAGCAACCGCATCTATCACGGCGATGGCAAGCACTTCAGCGCCGTCCACGCGGGGTCCGGCGGACTGCCCGGCAGCGCAGGCCAGCAACTGGATGCAACCGGTCCAGGGCATGTACTTGTTGTAAGCCATCACCAGCTTTTCAAGGTGGCCCGCGCAGGCGCTGGCGGAAGCTGGAGCGTCGAGCCGTTCTTTTCTCAGCCTTTGCTAAACGCCCATCCGCAGCTCAATACCATCTATAGCGTCTATACCAGCCGCGTTGGATCCGTGTGGGCGGGGTGCGGCAATTCCATTTGCCAGATCTCCGCAAAAGGCGTGAGGGTCTGGAGCGCGAACGACGGAGTCGTCGCCGATGCCTGGGCTTGGTTTCTTGAGGACTCGGCGGGAAGGCTGTGGGCGCGTGGATATCGTCACATCCTTCAACTGAGCCCGCAGGGTACTCACTTCGCCAATGAGGATATTCCATCCGCATCCGTCACCTTCAACACCCCTCTTGTGCCCATCGTCGAGGATTCCCACCATCGGATTGTCACCCCCATTGACCGGGGACTGGCTGTCTGGAGCCAGGGCCATTGGCAGACGCTGGGCGCGGCAAACGGTCTGAACGGTCCCGGCGTCGTGGCTTTGATGACCGACCACGATGGCATTCTCTGGCTGGGCACTCATGGAACCGGCGTCGAGCGCTGGCTGGGCAACGGCGATTGGGAAACCTGGGGTTCGGGGCAGGGACTCGCGGGCAACCTGGTATGGACCATGGTTCGCGACCACAGGGGAAATCTGTGGGCAGCGACCGAACATGGCATCGTCAAACACGACCGCGCGCGAGGGCGCTTTGTCCCGTGGCATCCCAATGCGAACGTGCCGAGCGGGCAGGTGATCTCAGTACAGGAAGCCCACGACTACGGCCTTTGGTTTTCCTCTTTGTCGGGTCAGTTGCTCCACTACTTTCCCGACACAGGCGCCATGCGCCACTGGACGATGCCGTCCGGTACGCGCGTGGCTTGGCAGGACTCCTCTGACCGGGTGTGGGGCCTGACCAACAGCGGACTCTACGTCTCCAATCCGCCTTCGGCTGGGTTCGTCAAGGTGCATAATCCCGCGGTTTCCGATTCAGTGTTCTATGACGTCTGCGAGGATGGCAGCCACGGACTCTGGTTCGCTTCCCATGCCGGGCTCCTGCATTTTTCCGGCGGCCAGTGGAGCACGATCAAGATACACAGCCAGGATTCATCCGATGGATTTGTGACTGTGGCCTGCGCGGCTGACGGCTCACTCTGGCTTGGCGGCGCATCGACCGGCGTAATGCATCTTCGCGTTCAGGACGACGTGGCCATCGCCGCCGAACCGCAGCCGCCCCCGGAACTGGACTCCGTCGAGGTCATGTTCCTGCGTTATGACCGGCGCGGCTGGTTGTGGACCGGTTCAGGCTCCGGTGTGTACGTCTTCAACGGAACCAGGTGGAGGCACCTGACTGAGAAGGATGGGCTGACCTGGAACGACTGCAATGAGGGCGCATTTCTTGACGACACCGACGGGACGATCTGGATTGGCACGTCGAACGGGCTCTCGCACTTGCTCCACCCCGCGGCAATCTTCGACCAGAGCGATTTGCGCATCGTCGTCACCAGCGCCACGCTGGGCAAAGAACCCGTCCCCGCCGATGGTTCGGCAACGTTTGCGTGGACGCGGGAACCGTTGCGGGTACACGTCGCTTCCCTGCCATTCGACGACAGGTCCTCAATCGTTTACCGTTACCGCCTGGTTGGACTGGAGCAGGACTGGATAGCGACCGGGAGCCCCGACTTGCACTACTCCGCGCTTCCCGGCGGCAATTACCGCCTTGAAGTGTACGCAGAAGATGCCGATCGCGGCGTTCGCTCTCCTCTTGCCGTTCTATCGTTCCGCGTGCGTCCACCCTGGTGGAAGAGCCTGACTTTTGAGATCGGTATGGGTGCGGCTTTCTTGCTGATCGCGTTTCTGTTCCTGCGGTATCGAGAGCGCGAACTGATTGCGAGTCAGGTTCAATTGGAAGCACTGGTGCGCGAGAGAACCGAACAGTTGGAACTCGAGAAGCAGCAGCTCACAGAGGCGCGCGAAGCGCTCCGCGAGCAGGCAAATCGCGATCCGTTGACCGGTCTGCTCAATCGCAGAGCCATCTACGCAGCTCTCACCCGCGAAATGGCGCGTCTCCGGCGTGACGCAAGCCCGCTCACAGCGGTAATGATTGACCTGGATCACTTCAAGCGTATCAACGACACTCACGGTCACCTGATGGGAGACGACGTGCTCCGCGAAGTTGCGCGCCGCCTGATGGTTACAATCCGGCCCTATGATGCCGCATGCCGCTATGGGGGCGAAGAGTTTCTCCTCGTCATGCCTGACTTCAACGCCGACAGGGAGCGGGATCGTCTGAATATGTTGCACGATGCCGTCTGCCGCGAGCCCTTTCAATTCGCCGGTGGGCAGGTGAACATTACGTGTAGTTTTGGAGTGAGCACCCTCTTCAGGGACCAGGAGATCAGCGTCGAAGAGTTCCTGGATCGCGCCGACAGGGCGCTGTATGCGGCCAAACGGTTGGGAAGAAACCGGATCGCGTACGACACGCCTTCCCAGAGCGTTGAGGCGTAGACCGCACGCTTCGCTCGCACCAGTGCGTCTCCTGAACCGCCGCATCTTGCAGCGGTTCAACCCGCCAGGGAAAATATATCCGTTGCAACAACTTTTTTGCCCCGTCGCGAATCTTCCGCCCCGCTGACGAATCAAACAAGCGCAGTCAATTTTCCCTAAGGAGCTCGCCGCCCATGACCCTATCTGCCATTGAAGTCAGCAACTTGAAGCACGCCCCCTCCGTTCAGGGCGTCTTGCCTGTTATCCACCACCGCTGGAGTCCGCGCTCGTTTTCCGATCGCGAAGTCACTCCTGCCGACCTGGCCAAGGTCTTTGAGGCCGCCCGCTGGGCCGCGTCCTCTTACAACGAACAGCCTTGGCGCTTCCTCGTGGGCACCCGCAACTCAGAGACGTATAAGAAGATATTTTCTAGCCTCATCGGCTTCAACCAGGGCTGGGCCAACTCCGCGCCGGTGCTGATCCTGGGGGTCGCCAGCACAAAATTTGCCCACAACGGTTCCCCTAACGGATTTGCGGTCTATGACTTGGGCGCTGCCTCTTCCTATCTCACGCTCCAGGCTGCCGCACTAGGTCTTTTCACCCATCAGATGGCCGGATACGACCAGAACGCCGCTCGTCAGGCCTTTGGAATTCCAGAGGATTACGCCTTGGGCTCCGTCATCGCCCTCGGCTATCAAGGCGAACCCGCAGCCTTGACCAATGAGCAGATGCTCGCTCAGGAAATCGCTCCGCGTAACCGTAAGCCATTAAACGAATTTGTCTTATCCGCCTGGAACACCCCGGCACACCTGGTCTGATTCCAACTCGAACGGCTGCGGCTTCCCAGCCTCCGCGTTAAAGTGGAGGCTGGAGGGAATTTCCCTTGACGCCAGCACCGTCCCGGACACGCCGCCGGCAATCCACTACACGCCTGTCACGCCGCCGGCCCCGTAAGCTGTTGAAGCGTTCGCTGCTAGCAGCAGTTGGATTGGTGGCAGCTCTCCTCGTTTGGGCCGTCATCGCCCGCCAGCTAGCTCCCACCTCCAACACCTCCCTCGCCCGCTTTGACGCCATCATCGTCCTCGGCGCCCCAGCCGACGACGACGGCAACCCCACTCCAATCCAATTGGCCCGCGTGACTGAAGCCGTCCACGAATACGAACGCGGTGTGGCTCCGCGGCTCATTCTTACCGGCGGGGCCGCACACAATCGCTTTGTTGAAGCCTTCGTTATGGCGCAAACCGCACATGCGCAAGGAATTCCGCTGTCCGCCATTGTCGTTGAACCGGAGGCAAAGGACACGATCCAGAATGCCTGCTACGCGGTCCGGATCATGAAAGCCCACGGCTGGCACTCGGCCGAGGTGGTTTCAAATGCTAGCCATCTGCCCCGCGCGGGCATCATCTTCAGCCGCTTGCCGCTGGAGTGGGTTACCCACACCGCCCCACCATTGTCCCCGGAATCCCCTGCTATCATTAGCGCCGCCGCGTCCGTCGAAACCTTGAAGACTATGCGCTACCTGACATGGACTCGCTGGACCGAGAGCTGCCAACCGTAGATGAAACAAATGCCGCCCTTTTGGTTTGCGTTGTCCGTCCTCGGCGTGGTCCTGTAAGCTGGATGGTGATGCATCTCCCAGTTAGGTTTTCCGTCTCTCTCGTAGGCGTCGTCTGTCTGGCTCTCTGTGCAGGAACCTGCGTCCAAGCCCAGAGCACCGCCTCCCCGACCGCCGGCAATGGTACCTACATCGCCGTCGATCCACTAGCCAATGTCCGCTATGACAACCGTTTCGATACCTCGCTCAGCATGGCATATGGACACATCATGGCTGGGCCGACCCTGGATCAAGGGGCCAATCTCGGCGGACTCGATCTGACCGGCTCCTACTGGTTCAGCAAGCATTGGGCCGTGGAGGGCACGGGGCGCGGGTATCTCGGCTCGAGCGGCGCCGGAGCCAACCATGACCAGCCGGATGGGGGCGCAATCAAGGGGCCGTTTGTGGCTCAGTACCTTTTCGCCGCCGGTCCTGAATGGCTGGGGCCCCACAACAAGCACGGCGCGTTGATTGCGCACGTTCTGGTGGGCGGAGCCTATGGCGACTTCGAGAAAGATCTGCTCGGAAACCCTCCGTCGACGGTCGATTTCTATAACAACCAGGTTGCTCCGGCAGCCATCTTCGGCGGCCATTTTGACCTGAACCGCTCAGCGCGCTGGGTCTTCCGCGTCACGCCGGATGCGCTTTACACCCGCTATAGCACCAATTACGCCACCCCCACCACGCAGACGGGCGGCCACAACAACTGGAACTTCGGCCTATCGGTCGGCGTGGAGTACAAGTTCAAGAGGAAGCGATAAAAGGGGCGTTTTCCCTGGGGGCTTTCCCGGTGACGAGGTCTCGCAGTCACTTTGTCCCACCTTGTTCTTATCAAGCGGTGCGTAGTGCAGAAGGCCCGTCGCAAGGGCCACGTCTCTTCACAGAGCGAAGCCAATCCCGCCCTTAAACCGGACCTGACGCTTGAATTTGGGCCAACCATCCTCAAAACAACAACATCGATAGAAGTGGAAGGGCTGCCAGGTTCATCTTTGTGTGGTATTCTCCACCGTTCGGAGACGCAGCCGGATCCGTGTCGCCGGAGAGTATGCCGTACCGGATAGTGGCACTCCCTCGTTCGAATATGGGAGTCCTTGAAAAGCAAAGGAACGAAGGCAGGATCAAACGGCTATGAGAGACACGCTTGGAGTATTGCTTGCGGGCGGGGCCGGTGAGCGGCTCTTCCCGCTTACTCGTGATCGCGCCAAACCGGCAGTGCCTTTTGGCGGACATTACCGCATCATCGACATCACACTCTCCAACTGCATCAACTCCGGCCTACGCAAGGTTTACATCCTCACGCAGTACAAGGCACTGTCGCTGAACCGGCATATCCGCGAAGGGTGGACGGGGATCGTGGCTCAGGAGTTGGGCGAGTTTTTCGAACTGATGCCGCCCATGCAGCGCACCGGCTCCAACTGGTATATGGGAACCGCCGATGCCGTCTACCAGAACATCTATTCCATCGGCAGCGAACAACCGAAGCACGTCATCATCCTCTCCGGCGACCACATTTACAAAATGGACTACAGCCGCATGCTGGAGCACCACAAGGAAACCAACGCCGAGGTCACGCTGGCCACGCTGCCCATTCCGCCCGACGAGGTTTCGCGGTTCGGCGTGGTTGAGATTGGCAAGACCGGTGAGGTCCTTGGTTTCCAGGAGAAGCCGGCTTCCACCAGCTTCCGTTCCCCAGCCAACTCCAATGCCGTTGACGCTTCGATGGGCATTTACATCTTCAATACCGGAACGCTGTTGAAAGCGTTGATCGCCGATGCCGAGGACCCGAATTCCAAGCACGATTTCGGGCACAACATTTTGCCCAGCATGCTGGGCAACAAAAAAATGATGGCTTACAGCTTTGTGGATGAGAACAAGCAGCAGGCGCTTTACTGGCGCGATGTGGGCACGCTGGACGCTTACTACGACGCCAACATGGACCTCTGCTCGGTTTCGCCGACCTTCAACCTGTATGACAAGAACTGGCCCATCCGCACGCGAGTCCGCCAGTATCCGCCGGCCAAGTTCGTCTTCGGCGAGCCGGGCCGAACCGGCATGGCGGTCAACTCGGTCATCACCGCCGGTGTCATCATCTCGGGCGCCGTGGTGTCGAACTCCGTGGTGTCGCAGGATGTGCGCGTCAACTCATACTCCGACGTGGATGCAAGCATCATCTTTTCGCACGTGAACATTGGCCGCCATTGCCGCATCCGCAGAGCCATCATCGACCGCGACGTGCACATTCCCGAGGGCACTGTCATCGGGTACGACCCTGTGGAGGACAAGCGCCGCTACTTCGTCACTCCCTCGGGACTGACCATCGTCACCCGCGATGCCTCGCTGTTTGAGAACCCGGTCGATCCGGATTTCATGCAAAGGTTTTAGCGCGCGGGCTCCGAGTTGTCTGAAGGTTGATGTCCCCGAGGCCGTTTGCGGCCGGGCGTTAACCTGATGGGTCATGGAAACGTTTAACACTAACCAGGCTCCAGCAACTTTGACCTGGAGAAGGATGAAAGATGAGTCTGAAACGAAGGTTCGGCATAGGTTTTCCGATAGCGTGTCTGCTGGCTGGAACCCTTGCATACGGGCAAGCCGCTGCACCAACCAGCGTACCGGCGATTCGTCCGCACCCACCAGAAGTGTTGTCGCCCGAGGTAACAGCGGACCGGAAGGTGATTTTCCGCATTCTGGCGCCGGATGCCAAGACAGTCACATTGGAAGCCGGAGATGTGTTGGGCGCCTGGGACGCAACCGGTCAGGGGCAAAAGATTCCGGAGTTCACCAAGGGCGATAACGGAGTTTGGGAAGCGACAACCGCTCCCATTCCGGCAGGCGCCTATCGATATCTCTTCAAAGTCGACGGTATTCCCACAAACGATCCAGTTAACCCGGCGGCGAGTGAATCGAATGCAATGATCTGGAGCCTCGTAGTGGTGCCGGGGGCCGATTTTGTGGATGATCACGACAATGTGCCCCACGGGTCGGTGTCAGAGGTTTTTTATTACTCCACCTCTCTTGGGCGCCAGCGCCGCATGCATGTCTACACTCCGCCTGGATACGAGACAAGCAAAAAGAAGTATCCGGTTTTCTACCTGCTCCACGGGTCCAGCGACAGCGACGCGTCATGGACGACGGTTGGCCGCGCAAATTTCATTCTGGACAACCTGATCGCCTCAGGGAAGGCGGTGCCCATGATCGTCGTCATGCCGGCAGGCCACACCTCGCGCCGGGCTTATGACCGGCCATCGCCAGACGGGAAGCCGCGGCGCGACGAATTCGCTGACGATTTTGTCACTGACATCATGCCTTACGTGCAGAAGAACTACCGTGTGCGGACCGATCGGGCACACACGGCGATCGCCGGATTGTCGATGGGGGGAGGCCAGTCGCTGAACATCTCCATGTCGCACCTGGATCGTTTCGCATATGTAGGTGTGTGGAGCGCCGGAGTATTCGCCGGTCAGAGGCGGCGGCCCGGTGAAACCAGTGGCCCACCTGCTTCCGTTGCCAAGGAATGGGTGGATCAACACGCCGACAATCTTGACAATGCTCGCCTTAAGCCGGGATTGAAGCTTCTATGGTTCGGCACCGGCGCCAAAGACGGTCTGCTGCCCGTTACCAATGCAACCATCGCAATGTTGAAGGATCACGGATTCAATCCGGTATTCGTGCAGAGCGAGGGTGGGCACTATTGGGGCAACTGGCGCGACTACCTGAACGAATTCGCACCGCAGCTTTTCCATTAAGCCCCGGCAACCATGGCCTTTTCCACCCCGGAAAGGCCATGGTTGCTTTTCCGCGATCTCCTGGAGTCTGCACTCAATCCCGGCGAAATCCGCAACCTTTCCCGCCGCTCCCACCGGCCTGCGCTACTGCATGCACTCGGCAGCCCTGCGCTTCGTTAAGCTAGCCTGAGCGGGAGTTACCCAGTTTCCGGATTGGCGACGATAAGCCTGGAACCCGAAAAGTAGAGATCAACAATGCGCCTGAATGAGCGAATTGGGCTGTTAACTCTCAATGGTGGTCCATGCGCATCAAAATCGGAGGACATCCACGGTGACCCTTCGGGAGAACTCTGATATACTCGCCGCACCCACGATTCCAGAGAAGGCGGAGGTCGAAGCAGCGTGGGGTTCGCCCGGACCGTAATCAACCAATAGGAACTCTCGAGTCCTGTTCTACCCGGCTTCACACTTCACCTTGCTGGGGAGAATCCTATGTCTGCACAATCTCTGGATCAATTGAAAAGTTCCTTTCAAGGGGAACTCATCGGACCTGAAGATGCAGCCTACGAGTCTGCACGAAAAGTCTACAACGGCATGATCAACAAGCGACCGAAACTCATCGCGCGCTGTGTCGACGTCGCGGATGTGATGGCGGCCGTGAATTTCGGCAGGGAGAACAACCTGCTCACGGCAGTTCGTGGCGGCGGCCACAACGGAGCGGGGCTCGGAACCTGCGATGACGGGCTGGTTATCGACCTTTCGCGGATGAGAAGTGTCCGCGTGAACCCGACGGAGAAGACTGTTCGAGCAGAAGGCGGATGCGTATGGGGTGACGTGGACCATGCCACACACACGTTCGGTCTGGCTACGCCCTGCGGATTCATCTCGACCACCGGAGTAGGCGGGTTGACCCTTGGCGGAGGAATTGGCTATCTAGCGCGCAAGTACGGACTGACCATCGACAGCCTGCTCGGAGTAGACATGGTGCTGGCCGATGGAAGCTTTGTTTCGGCGAGCGCGAAGGAAAATGCGGATCTCTTCTGGGCAGTGCGCGGGGGTGGCGGCAACTTCGGAGTGGTTACATCATTTGAGTTCCGGCTCCATCCGGTCAAAATGGTCTACTTCGGTCCGACATTCTGGCCGACAGAAGAAACTGCAACTGTGCTGCGCGCCTATCGAGACTTCATCAAGAGCGCACCGGAAGAGGTAGGAGGCTTTTTCGGCACACTCACAGTACCACCCGGCCCCCCGTTTCCCGAGCATCTCCATCTGAGGAAGGTATGCGCGATTGTATGGTGCTGCAATGGGCCAGCCGAACAGATGGAAGCAGTTCTGAAACCGATAAGGAGCCTGGGCAAGCCTGTTTTTGACCACGTGGGGACAGTGCCGTTCCCGGTAGCACAGAGTACATTCGACCCGCTGTATGCTCCCGGACTGCAATGGTATTGGCGTGCCGACTATTTCACTGATTTGAGTGACGCCGCGATTGCCAAGCATGCCGAACTGGCCACGAGCCTTCCCACCATGCTGTCGACGATGCACCTCTATCCGGTGAATGGCGCAGCGCAGCGAGTGGGACGGAATGACACTGCGTATAGCTTCCGCGAGGCGCTGTTCGCTGAAGTAATCGTGGGAGTGGATCCCGACCCCGCCAACAGTGAGCAACTCGCAAAGTGGTGCAAGAGCTACTGGGAGGCCCTGCACCCGTATTCTTCAGGCGGCGCGTATGTGAATTTCATGATGGACGAAGGCCAGGGTCGCGTTCAGGCTACCTACCGGGACAATTACGAACGCTTGGCTGCCACCAAGAAAAAGTACGATCCGAAGAATCTCTTCCGCGTCAACCAGAACATTCGGCCGGATGCCTGAGGGGCGCGGTCTGTCTTTCTGAAGCTCCCAGAGAAAGCCAAAAGGGCGGTAGCAGAAGCCACCGCCCTTTGATTGATCCAGGGACCAGTGTGCGCGACGGACCAAAAATAGGCCGCAAGTGGCGCGTGTGCACCGGTTTGTGGCGGAGTAAATGTATGGTCCGCCCTTGATATCCTGCTAAACGCCGATGTCGTCTGGATGGTTTCTGGGATGACGCCAAATCGCCAACGAACTCATCGAGAATTGCCGAGACGTGATCCAGGGTTCCTGGTGGATCACCGCCAAACCGTAAGCTGACCCACTCCTTAAAAGCGAGAAGCCTCACTTCCCCTTGTAATCCTGAAACAGCTCCGGAAACTGCGCCTTGAGCGCCTCAACCTTGGGCCGGTCGCAGACCAGGATGTAAGGATTGCCCGGATTGTTGTCTGCGTAATGCTGATGGTAGGACTCGGCATCGTAAAAGCCCTTCAGCGGCACGACCTGGGTCACAATCGGCTTGGGAAACACGTGCGCCGCGTCAAGCTGCGCAATGTAGGCCACGCTGATCCTGCGCTGCTCTTCGCTGGTATAGAAGATGGCAGATCGATACGAGGTGCCCATGTCCGGTCCCTGGCGATTGAGCTGCGTTGGATCGTGGGCCACGGAGAAGAAGATCCGCAGCAGTTGTCCGTAGGTGATCTTCGACGGGTCGTAGACCACGCGAACCGATTCCGCATGGCCGGTTGTCTCCGTGGTCACCTGGCCATAGGTCGCGGTATCGGCGGAACCGCCCGCATAGCCCGCGGTGGTGGCAACCACCCCTTTCACCCGCTCGAAAACCGATTGCGTTCCCCAAAAGCAGCCTCCGGCAAACACCGCTGTCTGCTTTCCCGGCGATTGCGCCAGCAAGGCATCGTTGGCGGCCGCGGGGACGGGGGCTCTCGTGGCCCCGCGGCACCCGGCCACCAGGGCGAAGGCAATCAGCAACGAAAGAAAGGCGCCGCGCAAAGAAAGTAGATCGTGCATCCAGACCTCCAGGGCCCAAACCGTCCCGGCCCGCAGCAGTAAGATGCATTGCAGCGGATAAAGTTACGTTTGGGCCGGGCCGCATCGCCTCGCCATTGCCGCATCCCGCTGCGGTCCTGGCCTGCGAAGCGCCCTATGGTACCCAGCCGGGAACTATCTGCGCAAATCCCTCGTATTAGCAAAATATGCAATGCGTGGGTACATTAAGCTGGAGCGTGATAGGGCTGGCAGCGCCGGCCAGGGTTTCGCGCCGTACGCTTGAAGCTCCCGGGGAAGCTCCAGGCGCCGGCGCCCAAAGACTGCCTGCCGCCAATGACGTCCGGGGCGGCAACGGCATCGTACCCGTCATCTGCCCGGCGCGTGTGGAGGGGAGTTCGCTGGAGATCGACTGGTCCCAAGTTGTCCGCCGTTGCATGGACGGTGATTCCGGCGCATGGGCCGAGCTGGTCCGCACCCATCATCGGCGTGTCTACGGGCTCTGTTACCGGTTCACCGGCAATCCGTCCGACGCCGAAGACCTGACCCAGGACGTTTTTCTAAAGGTTTATTCCAATCTGGTCAGCTTCGATGCCGGCCGGGGCAGTCTGCAGGTATGGATCACCACCATGACCCGGAACCTGCTGGTGGACAACTTCCGCCGTACTCGCAACCAGCGCGCAACCAGCTCGCTGGACGACGGCTGGGAGTCGTCCGAGGAGTTGAAGCCGGCGGACCGGCTCACGGCCCGCGGTCCCTCGCCCCACGAGTCGGCTGCCCAAAAAGAACTGGCAAAAATGGTGCAAGAGGCCCTGGCGCGCGTCTCCGTGGAGCTGCGCGAGGCCGTCATTCTTAGAGACCTGCAAGATCTCGACTACAAGGAGATCGCCCAGGTGTTGAGCATTCCCGAAGGGACGGTAAAGTCCCGCATCAGCAGAGGCCGCGCGGAACTGGCGAGGCTGCTGGAACGTAATAAACGGGAGGTGATGTAAATGGCAGAGCGCACAAACATTCCGAGTTCCCCGGCCTGCGGCCAGTGGGAGACACTCCTGGCCGATGCGCTTGACGGACTGCTGCGGCCCGAGGATGAGGCGACTTTTACCGCCCACATGGCAATCTGTCCGGCCTGCGCGGCACTGTTTGATGAGGCCCGCCGCGGCCGCGAGTGGCTGGAATTCCTCTCCCCCGAGCCGGAGGTTCCCGCCGGTCTGCTGGACAAGATTCTGGCGCAGACGGGCCCGGGACAGGTAGAAGGCTTCGGCCTGATGGCCGGCAACAGCAACGTATTGCCGATGGTTCCGGCGTGGCAGCGTCCAGGCCTGGTCGGCAACGTGCGCCGATTTGCCGAGCCACGGTTGCTGATGACCGCCGCCATGGCCTTCTTCTCCCTCTCGCTCACGGTGTACCTGACCGGCTTCCGGTTGAGTGACCTGCGCCTTTCCAACCTGCGCCCCACCGCGGTGCGGTCGTTCATGGAGCGCCGCCTGACCATGGCCTCCACGCCGATCATCCGCTATTACGATCACCTGCGTTTTGTCTATGAGGTTGAGTCCCGGATGCGGGAGCTGCGCCGCACCACCCAGGGCGAGGGGCAGGGCGGAGAAAATGACACCCCGCAGAAACAGAACAACGCTGTGCCAACCGCGCCGGGCGAATCGAAGCAGGTTCCCGGTCACAAGGATGGGGGCTCGCGCGTGAATCCTCCGCAGGAGTCCGTCAGCCCGGCGCACAACGATTCCATCGATTTTTTTGAAGCATCCCTGAAATTTCAGGACCGGTCCGCGCATTCCGGCGGCTCCGCAATGGCAGTACGGGAAAGGAGCATTCTATGGACTGCGTAAACCACATTGGTGTAAGCGCAACCGCCTATTGCCAAAGCTGCGGCAAGGCACTTTGCGCCAACTGCGTGCGCAACGCGGCAGGTGGGCAGGTTCTGTGTGAACCGTGCTGGATGGCCTGGCAGACCTTCCAACAGCCCTTTGTCGCGCCGCCTTCACGCGGGCCCCATCCCTCGGCAGCAGCCGTGCTGGGTTTGATTCCCGGCGTGGGAGCCATGTACAACGGCCAGTTCTTCAAGGGCCTCATCCACGTGGTTATCTTCGCGGTGCTGGTCAGCATCACCGAGTACCACGGCATCTTCGGCATCTTCATTGGCGCGTGGTGCCTTTACCAGTCGTTTGAGGCCTACCACACCGCCAAAGCGATGTGCGAGGGCCAGCCTCTACCCGATCCGCTGGGCCTCAACGAGGTGGGTAACTGGCTGAACCTCGGCGGGCGGTCTCGCTCTCCGGGCCAACCGGGCGCAGCGCCGGCTCAACCCAATCCCGGAGCCGTGAATCCGGGTTCTTCAGGCGCGGCAACCGGAGGATATCAGCCGCCCTACGCTCCAGGACCGAACCAGACGCAGTATCAAGCCCCTTACCAGGGTCCCTATCAGGCCCCGTTTGCGCCCCCGGTTGCCGGCTTTACCGATCCCGGAGTTCCACCGCCCACTCCCGCATTGTATTGGCGGCGCAGAGAGCCGGTCGGCGCGGTGATTTTGATCGCGATCGGACTGCTGTTCTTACTCGACCGCTTGGATATATTCAACGGCCGCATCATTGAATTCACATGGCCGTTGGCGCTAATCGCACTGGGCGTCTGGCTGATCGTGCGTCGTCTTGGAGATTCGCAAGGAGGATCCAAATGAGCCGTTATATTCTGATTCGCCGCCTGCGCGGCCCCGCATTTCTTCTACTGGTTGGAGTCAACGCCTTGTTGGCTCAGGCGCACATCCTGAGTTGGAGCAAGAGCTGGCCGCTGTTTCTCATTCTGTGGGGCGTGATGTTGCTGGCCGAGCGGGCTGCGATGGCTGCCGATGGCGGCTATCCTCCAATGCCCTATCCTGGCGCCCCTTATCCGGGTGCGGTCGATCCTGCAGCGGGAACGAGCATTCCGCCCTATCCGGGGCAGCCGGTCGCACAATACCAAGGGCAGCCGACAGCCATTGTCCCAGCCGAATCGCATGACTTCGAGAAGGATCCAGACGAAAGGCAATTATGAGCAGCGTACCTCCAAACATGCCTCCGGGCGGTCCGCCGCCCCCGTTTCCCCCGTACGATCCCAGGACCCAATGGCGGGTCTACCGCGAGCAGCAAAGAGCCGCTTGGCGCGCCCAGCGGGAAGCCTGGAAGGCCCAGCGCCATGTCTGGAAAGCAGACTACGTGGGCGCTTACGGCCCGTGTGTTCCCTCCGTGGTTGGGCCCATCATTCTTGTGGGCGTTGGCGTGGTGGCATTGTTGGTGGTTACCGGCCACATTGCCGTCGGCGATTTTTGGAGCTGGTATGCCCATTGGTGGCCGCTGTTGCTCATCGGCGCGGGTCTGGCCCTGCTGGGCGAGTGGGCGCTCGACCTGCGTCGAAAGGTTCCCGTGCGCCGTGGAGGCAGCTTTGTCGGCATCCTCATCCTGCTCGCGATCCTGGGTTTTGGCGCTACCGGCTGGAACAATTTCTGGGGCCCGCTGCGCGCCGAGTTCGGTGACCGGGGCGACGACTTCTTCAACACCTTTGGTCTGCCCGAGCATGACAACGATCAGCAGCTAATCAATTCCCAGATTCCCGCTAATGCCGCCATCGAGATTCAGAATCCCCGCGGCGACGTGAGCATTGCCTCGTCCGATACCTCCTCCGTTCAGGTCCAGGCCCATGAAGTGGCCTATGCCAACTCGGACTCCGACGCCAAGAAGATCTTTGACGCCGAGGCGCCCCATGTGACCGTCACCGGCAATACGATGCTGGTCAAATCCGACAGCAACACCAGTGGCCGGCTCAACCTTACCGTGACCGTTCCCAGGTCCGCGCGAGTAACCGTAAACGCCGGAAAGGGTGACGTAACCGCGGCCAGTCTTGGCGCCAGCGTCAACATTTCAGCCCCCCACGGAGATGTGCACCTGAGCGCGATTGCCGGCTCCGTGCAGGTGCATATGGCCAACGACAAGCATGACTTCTCTGCCCACCAAGTGGACGGCGACATCACTGTCGACGGCCACTTCAACGACCTGACCCTCTCTGAGATAAAAGGCAGAGTCACGCTCAATGGAGAGATTTTCGGCGATGTGCACTTGGAGAATGTTTCCAGTGCGGTAAGCTTGCACACTTCCGTGACCGACCTGCAACTGGCGGAACTGCCAGGCGACCTGACCCTGAACCCCGACGATCTCCGCGTCACCGAGGCCAAAGGACTGGTGCATGTGGTCACGCACTCCAAGGACATTGACCTGAGCCAGATCTACGGCGATACCTACGTGGAAGACCGCGATGGCCGCATCTCCGTCGAGCCGGCCGGAAACTACAGCGTGGAAGCAAAGAACGGCAAGGGCGACGTCGAGGTTACCCTTCCGCCCGACGCCTCCGCCGTTGTGGATGGACACACCCGCAACGGAGACATTGTTTCTGACTTCGGGCTGGCAATCAGCGGCGATGAAACCAAGACAGTTACCGGGCGCATTGGTTCCGGCGGAACGAAGATCAATTTGACCGCGGATAACGGCGACCTGCGCATCAAGAAGGGCTCGGGCTTCCCGTCCGCGCCATCCGCATCAACCACAACGGCCGCTCCCAATGCACGCCATCTGAAGACGCCCCAAAACCCACCCTCGAAACTAGTCACGCAGTAAGGCTCCCGGCCAACGGAAGACCTGCGAATAGGCGCTGGAGAGCTCACCTCCCGCGCCTATTCCGTTCTGGGCGCCTGCATCGGGTCCAGCCGAGACGCACGCCTTGGCCAAAATGCCGGGTCCCGTTGTATGCTCCACTCGCGGGGGAAATCTTTCCATGACGCATGCATCCATCCGTGTCATCACCGTCGAGCGCGAGTATGGCTCGCGTGGCGGCGAGTTTGCCCACGATCTGGCAAAGCGCCTCGGCTGGCGTCTGCTGGACTCGGAATTGCCCTGCGCGGCGGCCCGCGCAGCCGGTGTGCCTACCGAGCTGGCCGCCAAATACGACGAGCGTCTCGACCCCTGGTACTACCGCTACGGTAAGGTCTTCTGGAACGACTCAGCCTATCCCATGGCCGGTCTTTCTGAGGACCAGGTCTTTGACTCCGATCGCATGTTGTCGCTGATTCGCCAGGAAATTCTGAATGCCGCCAAAGAAGGCAACTGCGTGCTCGTGGGCCGCGGTGCGGCCTGTGCGCTGGCCGGGCAACCAGGATGCTTTCACGTTTTTGTCTATGCCACGGCTTCCGCCAAGCGTCACTGGTTCACGCAAGCCTTTCCCAAGCAGGCCCAGCATGCTGACCAACTCCTGGCCGCCTTTGACAAGCGCCGCGCTGCCGTCATCCGCAAGTTCTACCAGCAGGAGTGGTGTTCGCGCAGCCTCTACCACATGCTGCTGAACTCGTGCATGGGAACCGAAGCCATGATCGCCGCCGTCCAGGGCGCAGCCGGTCTTACCGTCGCCACGCCGGAAGCCCTGGGCCGCTAGGCTTCTCTGAAGAAGTGCTCGTTTTGCTCTTAAATCGCAACCCGCCGCACCCGCGCCCCGATCCGCGTAAACACTTCCCAAGGAATCGTCCCAGTGGCCTCGGCGTGGTCGAAGGCGGTAATCGTCTCCGTCCCCTGCGTGCCGAGAATGACAACTTCGTCGCCAGCTTCCACCCCGTCAATCTCCGTCACATCCAGCACCGCCTGATCCATGCTGATGCGCCCTGCGAGCGGCGCTCGCTGCCCGCGAACCAGCAGGCTGAAGCGGTTGCCGAGCCGCCGGTCGAGCCCGTCTGCGTAACCCGCTGCCACCAGCGCCAGCCGCATGGGCTCGGTGGCCACAAAGGTTCCGTTATAGCCCACCACCGCGCCGGCGGGAACCGTGCGCACCCCCACTACTCTGGTCTTCCAGCTCAGCACCGGATGCAAGACGGCGCGCGCTGCACGAACGCCCTCCGGCTCATCCTCTGGATTGAAGCCCGGCTCAAACTGCGGAGCCAAACCATATAGCGCCAGTCCCGGCCGCAGCATTGCTTTCATCCCGCGTCGAGCGGCCAAATCCGCAATCGCGCCAGCCTGGCCCGCCAGCAGGGCGGCGGAATTGCCCACATTCAACCACTCCGGGTGCAACTCCGCAGCCTCAACCTGCCCCAATGCTTCGTCTAATCGGGCAAATTGCACCTTGGTCACCGCCCCATCCGCCTCGTCTGCTGCAAACAGGTGGGTCATCACGCCTTCAAGTCTGAGCGGCGATCCCGTGCCAAACCGCGCCAAAACCGGACCAAGACCGTCCGGACTCACGCCCTGCCGGCTCATGCCGGTATCAATTTCGAGGTGAATCGGCAACGGCGCGGTTTCGGCTCCCGCCTTGCGCGCAGCCCTTTCCAGCTCGTCGAGTTGCCAGAGTTCCCAAACCACGGCGGTCAGCCCGTGCCGCACCACAGCCGCACCTTGGCCGGGCAAGACCCCGCCAATCACCAGCACCCGCGCCTGGGGACACAGGGCGCGCGCGGCCACGCCCTCTTCCACGCTGGTGACGCCCAGCCATCTAGCCCCCGCCCGCACTGCGGCCGGAGCGCACAGCGCCAGCGAATGGCCGTAAGCATCGGCCTTCACAATGGCCAGCAACTCCGCGTGAGGAGCGGCCAGGCTCATTAGAAATCGATAGTTCTCTTCCAGAAAACGGGTGGAAATCTCAACCCAGCAGGGGCGCGTTGGCATCAGCTTGTCCAACCATCAGTTTATCGCGAGCCGGCGACCCTTCTTGCCGCAACAGCGCAAACGCAACCACCGTCTCGCCTTTCACGCCAATCTCGTTCAGCAGTCCAGCCTCCAGCTCGTGCGGGACCGGCATCTCGCAGGCGGCCACCTGGGCCGGGGTCGCGCCGATGAAGCAGAGTTCGCAGTGGCCGAGTGCTTTGGCTTCCTCCGCACCGGCATCCATGCCAATCGGCGGACCGAACACGCGGCACGTCATCGGCCTCCACGCATACACATCGCACCGTCCGGTCGCCGGGTCCAGCGCCGGACAGGCCGCCTCGTTGGCAAACTCCTCGAACCGCTCGCGCTCCCTATCGGAATCGCCAAGCATCCCCGTCTCCGCATCGCCGGGAAAATCCTCTCCTTGCTCCCCAATCCACGCGCGTGCCCGCCGCTCGACCTCCGTCGCCAAAGCAGGGTCCGCGCTCCGCAACGAATCCATTCCAGTCTGCAGCCGCAGCGCGTCCAGCGGGTTGATCGCAAAAGCCCCATAGCAGCATTGCGTGCACCCCAACCGGCACACCAGCCAATCCCCTGCCCGCCGCGCCGCATCAGCCAGCGCCGCTTCCACAATCTGCACCAGTTCTCGATCTCCCGCGGGTAAGCGCATGATGACAAGGATACCGCTGCGCCACCGCGACTTTGGGGATTGCCCTCAGCTAAGATTTCGCGTTACTCTGCCCGCGGAGGTCCCCATGCCTGAATCCCGCAGCACCATCATCCCCGGCCATCGCTATCGCAACGCCCCCGCCGCCATCGACTGGCTCTGCCAGGTCTTCGGCTTTCAACGCCACGCCGTCTATGAAGGCGAAAACGGAACCATCGCCCACGCCGAACTGACCCTGGGCAATGGCATGATCATGCTTGGCTCCGGCAAGGACGACGAGTTCGGCCACAGCTTCAAGTCTCCAGCCGAGTTAGGCGGCATGGAAACCCGCAGCGTCTACCTCGTGGTTCCCGACGTCGATGCGGCTCATGCCCGAGCCGTAGCCGCCGGAGCCACCATCATCCGCCCGCTCCACGACACTCCCTATGGTAGCCGCGAGTTCGCCGTGAAAGATCCCGAAGGCCACTCGTGGAGCGCGGGCACCTACGACCCATGGGCCGCGCACGCGTAGGGCCGGCGCTCCAGCCCCGCCCGGTTTCCGGTGTCCCATGGAATATAGCCATTTCCGAGTTTGTGGAGGTTCTCTTGAAGCTGATTCGACTTGCGGTCCCCGTCGTCCTGTTGCCCTTGACCGTCGTTTCCGTTCATGCCCAGCAAGGCCGTCTCCTTGTTACACAAAAGGGAGACCGAAGCCTGGCCATCGTCGATCCGGTTGCCGGAAAGGTCCTCACTTCCGTCCCCGAAGGAGGAATCACCGGCCATGAAGTCATTGCCTCGCCCGACGGCCGCTTCGCATACGTGCCCATCTATGGCGACTCCGGCGTGGGCAGCCCCGGCACCGATGGCAGCAACCTCGTGGTCATCGACATCGCCACTCAGAAAGTGGTTGGCAGCGTCGACTTCGGACACGGCGTCCGCCCGCACATGCCCATCTTCGGCCCCAGGGATGGGCTTCTTTACGTCACCACAGAACTGGATCAGTCGGTCACCCTCATCGATCCCCGGACGCTCAAGATCATCGGGTCCATCCCCACCGGCCAGGCCGAGTCGCACATGCTCGCGCTCTCCCACGACGGTCTGCGCGGCTACACGGCCAACGTCGGCCCCGGCACCGTCTCCGTTCTCGACATCAAGGCTCGCAAGACCCTCAAGATCATCCCCATCTCCGGCAATACGCAGCGCATTTCCATCTCCAACGACGACCGCTGGGTCTTCACCGCTGACCAGACCAAGCCGCAACTGGCCGTCATCGACACGGCCACCAACCAGGTCAAGATCTGGATTCCGCTCGAAGGTCTTGGCTACGGCAGCGCGCCCACGCCGGATGGCCGCTGGCTGCTCATTGCCGTCCCGGACCGGAACAAGGTCGCGGTTATCGACCTGAAAACCATGCAGGTGTCGCAATCGGTCCCGGTCTGCTCCGATCCGCAGGAGGTTCTGGTTCGCCCCGACGGCAAGGCAGCGTACGTCTCCTGCACGGGAAGCAATGAGGTCGCCGAAATCGACCTTGCCTCGTGGAAAGTAACACGGCTGATCGCTACCGGTAAGGCCACCGATGGCCTAGCCTGGGCCAAAAAGCATTGATTGTGGGACCGATCTCGACTTCGTCGCCGTAGGTCGCGCACAACTTCTCACACACTGATTGGAAAACGCGAGACTAACGAATAACAATAGCCACTGATGCACAAAGAGGTACACTCCATGATCCATAAGACATGTTGGCGCAAACGATTTGGTACAGTTCTCGTGTGATACCCGAGTACGACGAAATTGGCATATGGTCAGAAGTCAAGCTGGCCATCATCAAGGATTACGCGGCGGCCTATGCGAAAATCCTCGACAAGACACGCCGAGAATCACTTAAAAGGCTTGAGTGGCTTTATATTGACGCCTTCGCTGGGCCCGGTGTTCATCTGTCGAGGACAACTGGCGACATCGTGGATGGAAGCCCGCTCATCGCGTTGAAAACCACTCCTCCGTTTTCGGAGTATCACTTCATCGATTCAGACCCGCGCCGCGCGGAACAGTTGAGGCACATTGCCGGCGATCGTGCAGATGTGAAAATCTACAGTGAAGACTGCAATAATATTCTTCTCGAACGAGTTTTCCCGCGCGCGAAGTACGAGGACTATCGACGGGCATTGTGCCTACTTGATCCATACAACATCAACCTCCGGTGGGAAGTGATTGAAAAAGCTGGCCATATGGGTTCGGTCGATCTGTTTCTAAACTTCATGATCATGGACATCAACCGGAACGTCCTGCGGCTGAATCCGGATAAGGCTATCCAGAGCAAGATCGACCAACTGACACGGCTCTGGGGCGATCAAACATGGTTCGACGCTGCCTATGATAGCTCTGGGAATCTTTTCGGTGACCCCGAAAAAGTCTCGAATGAGCGGTTCGAGTTGTCTTGGCGCGAGCGTCTAAAGAAGAAGGCGGGCTTTAAGTTCGTCTCGGAACCGATGCCAATGAGGACGAAAACAAATTCGGTCATCTATTACCTATATTTTGCTTCACAAAAGCCCGTCGCGGCGAGCATAGTGGACGACATCTTCGAGAAATACCGAAAACGACAGGGGTTTTGAAATGGCCGATAATTCTCAAATCGAGTGGACCGATGCAACCTGGAACCCGGTAACGGGCTGCAACAAGATTAGCCCTGGCTGTAAGCATTGCTATGCAGAGCGGCTGTCCAAGCGTCTCCAAGCGATGGGACAGTCGAATTATCGTAACGGCTTCAAGGTCACGCTGCAGCCTCAGATGCTTGAAATACCGCTCCAGTGGAAATCCCCAAAACGGATCTTCGTCAACTCTATGAGCGATCTATTCCACGATAATGTGCCGCTTGATTTTATTGAGAGAGTGTTCACTGTCATGCGGAGGGCGGATTGGCATCAGTATCAGATTCTGACCAAGCGTTCAGAACGGTTGCGAAAATTAAGCCCGATGCTCGATTGGCAATCTCACATTTGGATGGGCGTGAGCGTCGAGAGCGAGAAGTATGTTCACCGAATTGATGATCTCCGGAACACGAGAGCTGCGGTGAAATTCCTGTCGCTGGAACCATTGCTGGGACCAATTCGCAAATTGAATTTGCTTGGAATCGACTGGGTCATAGTCGGCGGGGAATCAGGTCCTGGGGCACGTTATATGGATCCGGAATGGGTTACCGACCTACGGGACCAATGCTTGAACACGGACACGCCCTTCTTCTTCAAGCAATGGGGCGGCTTTCAAAAAAAGAAGACTGGCCGAAACCTCGATGGCCGAACGTGGGACCAAATGCCCATCGAGCCAGCTCTGGTCGTGTTGCAATAGCCACGATCTCTGAAGACTACTCACCCGATCTCCTTGTCCCACCCCTCCAGCGTCTTCTTGAACTCAGCCATGAACTTGCAGGCGTCGGCGCCGTCGATGATGCGGTGGTCGAAGCCCAGGCAAAAGTGCTGCATTGACCGGATTGCAATCGTGTCGTTGCCCTCGGCATCGGTCAGCACCACCGGCTCCTTTTTGAGGCCGCTGATGCCCAGGATGGCCGACTCCGGCTGGTTGATGATGGGCGTGCTGAACTCGTCGCCGAAGAGGCCTGAGTTGGTGAGCGTGAAGGTGGACCCCGAAGCCTCGTCGGGCTTGAGCTTCTTTGCGCGGGCGCGGCTGGCCAGGTCGGCGATGGCGCGCGCCAGGCCCAGGAAGCTCAGTTCCTCAGCCTGCTTGACCACCGGCACAATCAGCCCCCATTCCAGGGCCACGGCAATCCCCAGGTGGATGTTCTGGTGGTAGCGGATGGAGCCGTTTTCCAGCGAAGCATTGACGATGGGGAATTTGCCCAGTGCTTCCACAACGGCGGCGGCGATGAATGGCATATAGGTAAGCTTGACGCCGTGGCGCTGCTCGAAGCCTGCCTTTTCCCGCTCGCGGATGCGGACGATGCGCATCATATCCACCTTGTAGACCGTATGCACGTGCGGGCTGATCTGCATGCTTTCCACCATGCGCCGGGCAATGATGGCGCGCATCTTGGTCAGCGGAACCAGTTGGCCAGGCAGGGTTGAGGGCGCATGCGCAGTTGCCGCAGGAGGCATCGTGGCCGGGGAGCTCCCAGGTCCGTGCTCGCTCAGGTGCCGCAGCACATCTTCCTTCGTAATGCGCCCCTCCGAGCCGGTGCCTGCAATCTGGGCGAGGTCGAGGTCGTTGTCTTTGGCCATGCGCCGCACCAGCGGCGAGGAGCGGATGCGCTCGCCGGCGTTGACTGCGGAAACCATTGTTTTCGGTCTAGGAGGTTCGCTGACCGCAGCGCCGAAATCCGTCGCTCGCGCTGCTGCTGCCGCGACCCGCTTCGCCCCCTCTGCCACCGGAGCCGAAGCCACGCCGCCAATCACCGCAACCACCGTATTGACACCGACGGTCGCTCCTTCGGGCACCTTGATCTCGCTGAGCACGCCGGCCACAGGCGAGGGAATCTCCGCATCCACTTTGTCGGTGGAGATTTCAAACAGGGGCTCGTCCTTCTGCACCACATCGCCAGCCTTCTTCAGCCATTTTGTAATGGTGCCCTCGAAAATCGACTCGCCCATCTGCGGCATCACCACGTCGGTCCCGCCAGAGATAGGACCCACCCCCGACTCGCCGCTGGGCGGCTCCGCCGCGGTAGAAGCCTCAGTTCCAACCGGCGCCGGAGCTGCTGTAGCGGCCTCACCACTCTCCGTTACCACCGCAACTACCGTATTGATCTGGACCGTGGCACCTTCGGGAACCTTGACCTCGCTGAGCACACCGGCCACAGGCGAGGGAATCTCCGCATCCACTTTGTCGGTGGAGATTTCAAACAGGGGCTCGTCCTTCTGCACCAGATCGCCGGCCTTCTTCAGCCACTTGGTAATGGTGCCCTCAAAGATCGACTCGCCCATCTGGGGCATGATGACGTCGGTTGGCATGGACCTCTCCCTCCGCGATATGGGACTTCAATAGCGCGCCCGGCTTCAGCCGGATTATAAATCGCAGCCTATAAAGCAACCGAACGGCGAACATATGGGCGGCAATACGTACGGTTTTTCCAGGGTTCCGGTATCGTTCTTGAAGTTCGTACCAGGTTTCCGCTTTCGGGATGGATCGGCTCCAGGACTACTCAGGCCCGAACTGGACGGTCCTCTGCGTGCCCCGGTCTTTGGGTAATGCGTTCGACTTCGGCTGGAACCCGCATGGGCGTGTCTTCTGCCGGAAACTCCGGCCCGGCCCCGGCCGCCGCTTCCGCCTGAGCCCGCAGCGCCGCCAGACTCTCCACGGCCAACACTGGTTCGCCAAACACCAACCCGAACTGCCGCGCTGCCTGATGTGCCACCGCCTCAAGCCCCGGCAACTTCTCCGGCTGCTCCATCTCCCGCTCGAGGCTGGTCACAGGATGATCGGGAATGCCGCAGGGAATGATCAGCTCAAAGTCGCGCAGGTCCGTCGTCACGTTGAAAGCGAACCCATGCGAGGTAATTCCCCGCGCAACATGAATCCCGATTGCGCAAATCTTTCGCTCCGGCTCGGTTCCACTGCCCTGCCCCAAAGCTCCGCCGCACCACACGCCTGTCAGCCCGGCGATCCGTCCTGCCTTCACCCCAAACACGCCGCACAGTCGGATGAGCGCTTCTTCCATCAACCGCACAAAGTCCACCGGCCCTAACCGGCCGCCGCTCGCGTTGCGCAGGCTGCGCAGGTCGAAGATCGGGTAGCCCACCAGTTGGCCTGGCCCATGGTAGGTCACGTCACCGCCGCGGTCGATCTCGTGCAGAGTCACGCCGCGCCGCGCCAGCAATTCGTCCGAAGCCAGTACATTCGAGTGGTCGGCGTTCCGCCCCAGCGTCAGCACCGGCGGATGTTCCAGCAGCAGCAGCACATTGCATACCTGCCCCTGCAGGCGCAGGCGAGCAATCTCCGCCTGCAGCCGCAATCCTTCGTCATAAGCCACGCGTCCGAGATACAGGTATTCAATCATCGTCCTCTTGATTGTAGCCATCTTGCCTATTGTCACCCCGAAGTCGACCAGCCCGCGCCGTGCGCATTCGTGAACGCGTTGCTGAAACAGCCCGGCAAACGCCGAGCGCATTCGTTGTCGATTCCAATTCTTTCATTGCCTCATGAAGCAATGGCCGGATTTGCGGTTCTATTGACTCAAGATGCAAAGGGAACATTGGAAGACTTGCAAAGAGACGGGTACGGCTTCAGAGCAAAAAAAAGCGCCCGGCATTGCCGGGCGCTGGATTGGCACGAGGAAAGCAGCTTAGCTGGCGAATTGGCGGAAGAACCAGAAGAGAGAGCCGGAGAGCAGCGCCGCGGCGGGAAGGGTAAAGACCCAGGCAGCCGCGATGTTGCGGATGGTTGAAATCTGGAGGCCGCTGCGATTGGCGGCCATGGTGCCGGCCACGCCTGAACTGAGGACGTGCGTGGTGGAAACCGGGAGGCCAAAGTTGTCGGCGGCGATGATGGTGCACATGGCCACCAGCTCTGCGCTGGCTCCCTGCGCATAGGTAAGGTGCTCCTTGCCGATTTTTTCGCCCACCGTGACGACAATGCGCTTCCAGCCAACCATGGTGCCCATACCGAGCGACAGGGCGACCGCCACCTTAACCCAGGTGGGGATGAACTTGGTGGCCTTGTCGACCTTGCCTTTGTAGTTGGCGAGGGCGGCGTTCTCGTCCTTGGTGAACGACGGGTTGTGGTTCTTCTGCATCAGGCGGATGGCTTCGCTGGCCACATACATGTCATTGCGGACGTTGGTCTGCTGAGCTGGCGGAACGGCCTTGAATTCCTTGTAGAGAGCCACTTCATGGTTCAGGTCCTCCACCAGTTCGCGCAGTGCGAGAACTGTGTCCGGCCTGACCTCTTTGGTGCGGATGTAGTCAGTGACCTCGGTGCGGGCGTCCTCGCCGAGGATGCCACTCTTGTCGACATGGCGGTCGAGGATGTGTCCGGCCTGCTCAGAGGCTGCAATGAAGTCCTGGACCTGATTCGCGGTCACGGCGTGATTCAGGGCGTAGGCGGTGGGGACGGTTCCGATGAGGATGAGCATGATGAGCCCCATGCCCTTCTGTCCGTCGTTGGATCCGTGGGCGAAGCTGACGCCGGTGCAGGTAAGCACCAGCAGGGCGCGGATGGGCCACGGTGGAGGCGTGTTGTCCTTCGGTGCCGCGTAGAGTTCCGGGTATTTGATGAACCACTTTGAGAGGAGGAACAACAGCGCGGCCCCGGCAAAGCCGACAAGCGGCGAGATGAGCAGGACTTTGAAGACCTTGGTTGCCTGTTCCCAGTCCACGCCGGAAGTGCCACTGTGGACGCTCATGAGCTGGTTGGCGATGCCGACGCCGATGATGGAGCCGACCATGGTGTGGGAACTGGAGGCGGGCAGGCCAAACCACCAGGTACTCAGGTTCCACAGGATGGCAGCGATGAGGAGCGCGAAGACCATGGCGAAGCCGGCGCCCGCGCTGACCTGGAGGATGAGCTCGACGGGCAGCAGAGTGATGACCGCGAAGGCCACAGTCCCGGTGGAAGTGAGCACACCAAGAAGGTTACAGAGGCCTGACCAGACCACCGCAATGTTGGGGTCCAGGGAGTGGGTATAGATAACGGTAGCCACGGCGTTGGCGGTGTCGTGGAAGCCGTTGACGAATTCGAAGCCGAGAGCGATCAACAGGGCCACGCCAAGCAGCACAAACGGCCAGACGCTGACGACGGTTACACCGCTGAGATCCTGGGCCATGTGGACAGCAATGAAGCCGAGGCCGATAACCAGCGCACCCAGAACGATGGCTCCACTGATCATGGCATGGGATTTCTTCATCTTCTTGTCGAGTAACGCTGCGGCGGGGGGGCGGGGGGCGGTCGTCGCCAGATCAGCCATAGTGGGGTGCTCCAAACCTTTGGGATGGATTTCTGTCCAGACGTGCTGGGGCCGCAACTTCCAGACTCAGCAATGGATATACGAATCATGTGAAAGGGAGATGAATTATTGCGGGAGCAAAAGAAAATAGGTTGAAGCATTTTCACATCTAGGTTACGCATAAGGTGAGAGCGCTGTGGCCCTGAACACGGAATGGCGCCCGAGGAGCAGGACAGTTCGAGGGTGCCCCGATGCGTACGCGTGGTTCGAATCCTGTTCTCTCCGCCCGCTTGCAACGCAAATCATTGATCCCATTGCTATTCGTAAGAAAATAAACAAATTAAGCCGAACATCGAGATGTTCGCTGTGTGCGCCTTGTGCGGCTATCGCGGTTCTCCAGTTGCTGTAGAGGGAAATCGCCGCTGCTGAGTGGCTTTTTCCTTTCCGGGGTCCCCGGCGACAGGTCTTCGTCGCTGGGGTGGAAGCAAAGCCACCCTGCACGATGCCAGAAACTCCACGGGAACTGCAGAACCGCTCTATTGACTCAAGATGCAAAAGTAACATTGGAAGACTTGCAAAAAGACGGGCACAGCTTCAGAGCAAAAAAAACGCCCGGCATTGCCGGGCGCTGGACTGACACGAGAAAAGCAGCTTAGCTGGCAAATTGGCGGAAGAGCCAGTAGAGCACACCGGAGAGCAGTGCGGCTGCGGGAAGGGTAAAGACCCAGCCTGCGGCGATGTTGCGGACAGTGGAAAGGCGCAGGCCGCTGCCGTTCGCGACCATGGTGCCGGCTACGCCGGAGCTGAGGATGTGGGTGGTGGAAACAGGGAGGCCGAAGTTGTCCGCGGCAAAGATAGTGCCCATGGCCACAAGTCCGGCGGCGGCACCCTCTGCATAGGTGAGGCGGTCCTGACCGATTTTTTCGCCTACGGTGACGACGACGCGCTTCCAGCCGACCATGGTGCCCAGGCCGAGAGCCAGAGCTACGGCGACTTTGACCCAGTCGGGAATGAATTTGGTGGCCTTGTCGACCTTGCTCTTGTAGTTCTTGAGAGCGGCGTTTTCCTGGGGCGTGAAGGCCGGGTTATTGTCTTTCTGCATCAGGCGAATGGCTTCGCCGGCCACGTACATATCGTTGCGGACGTTGGTCTGGTCCTGCGCGGGAACCGACTTGAACGCCTTGTAGAGGGCCACTTCGTGGTTCAGGTCTTCAACCAGCTCGCGGAGGGCAAGTATGGTATCCGGCTGGAGTTGCTTGGTGCGGATGTAGTCTGTGACTTCTGCGCGTGCATCCTCGCCAAGGATGCCGTTTCTGTCCACATGACGGTCGAGGATGTGCCCTGCCTGCTCTGAGGCGGCGATGAACTCTTGAATATCGCGCGGGGTGCCGGCGTGGTTGAGGGCGTAGGCGGTGGGTACGGTGCCAATGAGGATGAGCATGATGAGGCCCATGCCCTTCTGGCCATCGTTGGAGCCGTGGAAGAAGCTGACGCCGGTGCAGGTGAGCACCATGAGGGCGCGGATTGGGAACGGCGGCGGCTGGTTGTTCTTGGGCGCTTCATAGAGGGAAGGAATCTTGAAGAGGCTCTTTGACAGCAACATGAGCAGGGCGGCGGCGCCAAAGCCGATTACGGGCGAGATGAGCAGCACCTTGAGCACTTTGACGGCCTGTTCCCAGTCCACGCCGGAGGTGCCTGTGTGCGCGTTAAGCAACTGGTTGGCAACGCCCACACCGATGATGGAGCCGACCATGGTGTGGGAGCTGGAGGCCGGCAGCCCGAACCACCAGGTACTCAGGTTCCACAGAATAGCCGCGATGAGCAGTGCAAAGACCATGGCGAAACCGGCGCCGGAACTCACTTGCAGGATGAGTTCAACGGGCAACAGGGTGACGACCGCGAAGGCCACCGTGCCGGTGGAGGCGAGCACGCCGGCCAGGTTGCACAGTCCCGACCAGACCACAGCGATGTTGGGCTCCAGCGAGTGGGTGTAGATAACCGTGGCCACTGCGTTGGCGGTGTCGTGAAAGCCGTTCACAAATTCAAAGCCTAGAGCGATCAGCAGTGCCAGGGCGAGCAGTAAATAAGGCCAGACACTGAGGACGGTCACATTGCTGAGGTCCGCCGCCAAGTGGAAACCAATGTAGCCAAGGCTGGCCAGCAGCGCCAGCATAAACACCGCGAAGCTTGTCCGGCTTGGCGCTTTCTTCAACTTGTGGGCAAGTACCGGTGTGCTTGCGGGCATAACTTCAGCTATCGTTGCCAAGTCGGCCATTAGAAGTTTCCAAAGCGGCCGGAATCATTCCGGTGGCGCTTGGGCCTCCATGAAGCAAACTCGAAAACAAAACTACGAAGCAAATGCAATGGAGATGGCTTGTGGCGGGAGACAGAAGATCTCGATAAATTGGCGTCCATAAAACCCCAGCAACTACATTCTTACGCAGCTGCTTGCTCGGTGGGCCAGTAAAACTGGCTCTGCTTTATTGATTTTACACCTGGCATGCGAGATGACAGAGGGCAGGGGCTGCGGAGCGGCGGTGGAGACCGGATACGGCAGCGGGCCGGCATATCGAGAATCTGATAGCCGTTGCAAAGTCTCACTGTACGTTTCGATTACGCGCTCCGCAGCCTCAAAGTACTTTGCCGGCTCAGGATCACTTTTGGCCTTCTTCGGGAGTTCCGTCCAAAGGAGTCCGGAGCGATCATTGCCAGTCTTCGCCATTTCTTCTACCGCGCACATTCGCTTCAAATTCGCCCATCGGCAGGTTGGTTTCCAATTCCGGGCGAAACAGGGGCCGAGCGTTTCCATCATGGCTCCGATTTGCTTTCGACTCTATCGCCAATCGTCGAGGGCGTTGGTCAGTCCCTCGTTCATCACGGCGTCAAAACCTGTGTGCTTCTTGATAAAGATTTCAGAGAAGGCTCGATCCTGGCGGAGAAGAATTGCCTGTAGGCGGACCAACTCGAGGAGGGCCAGAAACATGGCGACCAGAGCGCGCTCAGAGCGCGTGTGGCTGAGCAGGCGGCGAAGGGCGACGGGCTTGTCTTCCATGGTGAGGCGGCGGCCAAGGAAGCGGATCATCTGGCCGACAGTCACGCTGTCCTCTTCGAGGTCGAACATGGGGCGCTTGCTGGCGCGTTCGAGAATGTCGCGGAAGATGCGGACGAGGTCGACGGTATCGGCTGCGATCTCCGGCTCGGCGGTGGCATCGTCCGCGAACTCGCGGAAACCGGGGTTGGACCAGGTCGCGGATTCGAGCATCTGTTTCTGCTGCAGCATCTGGGCGGCATTCTTGAAGCGCTCGTGTTCCAGCAGGCGCTCGACCAGTTCGCGGCGGGGATCCTCGGCGTCATCGTCGGGACCGGAAGGGGCACGCGGCAGCAGCATCTTGCTCTTGATGTGGATGAGCAGCGAGGCGGTGTAGATGAACTCGCCGGCCACGTCCACGTCGGTGGCCTTGAGCTGATTCACATAGGCCAGGAACTGGGCGGTGATTCTGGCAATGGGGATGTCGTAGATGTCGATGTCCTGCTTGCGGATCAGGTCCAGCAACAGGTCGAGAGGGCCGTCATAAACCTGGCTTACGGTGACCGAGAACGGAGAGAGATCGTCGCTGGCGTCGGACGGTCTCCTGGTCGCAGACGGATTCTGGGCGGGGATCTGAGCCGGATTACGATTTGGGGCTAACTGAGAGACGAGCAGCAATGTGGGAGTTGGGGCAATGGACGTATCTACGGCAGAGGAGCTTGCCGGTAGCGGATCGACCGCAGCAGCAGGCTCGGGGACGGAGACCGGCTCGACCGGGGGGACTGGCTTGCTGGCCGGTTCTTTGGCGGGCATGCGTCTTGCGGCAGGTTTGGCCTTGCGCGGCGGCGGGGGAGCGGCTTCTATGGCCGGCTCACATGGCTCGATGGCCGGAGCAGGAACCGGTTCGGCGGACAAGGCGGCCTCATTGGCGTCCAAGGGCCGTGCGACGGAATTGGTCTCGATTCCGGTGACGGACTCTGCGACGAGTCTCTGCCCGGACTCCTTTGGCGCTGCGGTCGCGGAAGCAGTTGCCTGCACGGCGACTGGTTCCATGACCGCGGCGGGAACTGGTGCCGGGATGGGTTCTGAGGCAGAAGGCACTGCGGCTGCGGTCGCTGGGGCGGTGGGGATGGTTTGCGAATTAGGGGCGGGATCGGTCAATGCTGTTTCTTCCAGAACGTGTTCGAGGCGGTCAAAAAAGACTTCCTCTTCAGAGGGTATGGGCTTCGAAAGCCCGGGAAAAAGGCCAAATCCCGAGCGAATTCCTTCGAATGCGAAATTCAGGGCCTTTCGCCACCACGGGAGTATCTTTTCGAGCATTTGCGTTCCCTCGGTAGCTCAGGCCGCGCGATCTGTCGCTGGAGCCGAACCCAGCTCAGCGGCTGGGGGATTCGCCGTTCGAGATCATCTGCATGGCGGCGCGTACCTCATCCATGGTCTGTTCGGCGCGACAACGAGCGCGATTGGAACCATCTTCGAGGATTTCCCTGACCTGCGACAAAGAAAAAGAAGCGCGGCGTGCCTGGATGGGTTCGAGAATCTGGATCAGGGCGTCGGCGGCCCAGCCTTTGCACTGGATGCAACCGATCCCGGCCGAACGGCAGCCCTCATAGACCTTGGCCAGAGTCTCAGGCGTGGAAAAGACTTTGTGTAGGTCGCCTACTGGGCACTTGTCGGGGTCGCCGGGGTCGGTGCGGCGGATGCGGGCCGGGTCAGTGACCATGGTCTTGAGCTTCTGGCGAACCACAAGCTCGGGATCGGTCATCTGGATGGTGTTGCCGTAGCTCTTTGACATTTTCCGGCCGTCGGTGCCGGGAAGCTTGGGCGAGGGCGTGAGCAGCACCTGGGGTTCGGGCAGCACCTCACCACCGTCGGAACTCACTGCCACGGCGGGCTTGTAAAACTGGTTGAAACGGCGAGCCACTTCGCGGGTGAGCTCGACGTGGGCGGTCTGATCGTTGCCGACGGGCACGAATTTGGGCTGGTAGAGCAGGATGTCCGCGGCCATCAGCAGCGGGTAGCCGAGGAAGCCGTAGGTCGACAGATCCTTGCCGGTGAGGTTCTCCTGCTGCTCCTTGTAGGTGGGAACGCGCTCCAGCCAGCCGAGGGGGGTAATCATGCCCAGAAGCAGGTAAAGCTCCGCGTGCTGCAGGACCTTGCTCTGCAGGAAGAGAACGCTGCGCGCGGGATCGAGGCCGGCGGCCAGGTAATCGAGCATCACATCCATGGTGTTGGAGGCGATCAGCGAGGTGTCGGCGTAGTCGGTGGTGAGGGCGTGCCAGTCGGCGATGAAGAAGTAGCACTCGTACTGGTCTTGAAGCTTGACCCAGTTGGCCAGGGCGCCCATGTAGTTGCCGAGGTGTAGCTTGCCTGTGGGGCGCATGCCGCTGAGGACGCGGGGACGGGACGATGAGATTGTGGGTTCAGACATTTTGTTTTTTCGATTTTCCGGGAAAAAAGTGCCTCAATTGATTTTAGCGGGTCATGGTGCGCCGATTTGCCGGTTTTGGGGCTTTTATCGATGGCCGCTATACATGGACGAGAACCCAGAAGACCACGGCGAGTGCGGGGCCGAGCAGAGCCATGAGCACATAGCGGCCGAGGAAGATCATCAGCAGGTAGCTGATCCATATGCTCATCCGGTCGTAGACCTGCACGGCGCCGTAAGGCAGCATATTGCGCAGAACGCGGCTGCCGTCGAGCGGAGGAATGGGGAGGAGGTTGAAGAAGCAGAGCGAAAGGTTGATCAGAATGGCCAGGGTGCACAGCAGGAGCAATGCCTGCAGTAGGGAAGGCGCGTCCAGGGTGAGGCTGCCGCGGAGCGTGGACACGAAGGTGGAGAGAACCAGCAGTCGGCCATCGGGGACGGCAACGGAGACGAGGACAAGGACGAAAGTGGCAACGAAGGCCAGCAGCAGGTTGGAAGCAGGGCCGGCGAGAGTGGTGAGGTTGTCGTCGCGGACGATTTTGCGAAAGTTGCGGGTAAGCACGGGGGTGGGTTTGGCCCAGCCAATCAACATGCCGCTGAAAAAGTTGAGTCCGATGAATGGGCCAAAGATCATCAGCGCGGGAAAAAGCAGGGTTCCGATGGGGTCCACGTGGTCCATGGGGTTGAGCGAGACACGTCCCATCTGGCGGGCGGTCTGATCGCCGAGGCGGGAGGCCATCCAGGCGTGCGCGCACTCATGAAAGCTGAGTGAGAAGAGGAGCAGAACGAACTCAAAGACGGCAATAATAAAGGCGCTGGATTGCAAATGAAGACTCCACAGGCTGGAAATCTCAGGTTAGCATGGAGAGTCGTCGGTCCTCATCAGCGGTCGGAAGGGAAGCTGCCAAAGGCCTCGCCCGCCGCCACGTGCTGGCCGGCTAAAACGATGGCGTGACTCCCGATGCGCGCGCCGGGGCCGATAACCGTGGGGACGAGCGTGACCTGGTCGTAGTTGCCCGGCGCGTAGGTCTGGGAGTAGACGCGGGCGAAGGATCCTATGATCGCGCCCTTGCCGATGGTGATGCCACCGCGATCGTTCAGCAGAACGCCCTGGCGAATCGTGACTCCGTCTCCGATGCTGAGGTTGTAGCCGTAGGTGAGATCGACGCCGTGGTAGATCTTGACCCCAGTGCCCACGTGTTCAAAGATGTGGCGGCCTAACATGCACCGGAAACGAAGGCCCAGCCAGTGGTTGAGGCCAACCGGGGAGCGGTCGAACATCTGCCAGAACCAGAGCAACGGCTTGCGCCGGTTGTACCGTTCATTGTCCACCTCGGGAAAGTGCTGGGCCTCGAGGGTGATGTTCTCCGGGTCGAGCGCAAGGCTCAGCACATTGCCGGGCAGCTCGGAAGTGAGCGTCAGGTTGAGCTTGCCTCCGTGCGGACGGCCCAGGTAGAGCTGATAAAGCTGGTCGCGCACAATCTCGGCGCGCCTCTCCGGAGAGCTGTGGCGGATGAACTCGTCATCGAGAAACTGGATCCAGCGGCGGTAAACCTCTTCCGCCTCAGGTGCGGGATGCGGGACGCTGCTTGGTAATGCCATACGGATTGGACGATACACCAAAGGGGCAGGATGCATCGAGTGGGGGATCGGGAACCGGGGGATGAATGGGAGATTCAGCAGCCTGTCCGCGAAGACAAATGGGAACTGTCGAAGACGATCCCTGGGGAGCGAAAGCATTTCCGAAAATGCCGCAAGACTCAGAGGGTCCAGGGCGGGACTGAAGTCCCGCCCCTTCAAAACGGGGAATGATTTGGCAGGCTGGCAAGAGGAACAACCCGCCGCTCTTGCCCTTCAACAATCCGCAATAGGCATTGCTTATCGGCGGCCCTGGATGATCCTGGGGTTGGCGCCGGCTTTTTTCGCCGCGCGTTTGGCTGCGATGGCGTGCATCTCCTTGCCCATGCTGGATTGGTTGATGCCGAGCTGGAGCGCGAGGTTGATGACGTTGCTGGTGCCCCAGTAGAGCGACATCCCCGAGGCATAGTGCCACAACATGAAGCCAAACATGACCGGCATCATGAAGGCCATCATGCGTCGCTGAGCGGGGTCCATGCCAGGGGCAGGCGTGATGTACTGCGTAAGGAACATGGTGAGGATGATGAGGATGGGCAGGATGTGCAGTGGGTCCGGCAAGGAAAGGTCGGTGAGCCAGAACCAGTGGGCCTGGCGCAGTTCGATCACGTTGGACAGCACTTCAATGTAGGCGATGAAGAGCGGCATCTGAACCAGCATGGGCAAACAACCGCCGTACATGTTGACGCCCTCCTGCTGATAGAGAGCCATCATCTCAGTGTTCATTTCGGCCCGCTTGGGGTCGCTGACCTTGAGATGGGCGTACTTCTTCTTGATGGCATCAACCTTGGGTTGAATGCGCATCATCTTCAACGAGGACCTCATCATGATGAATCGCGTGGGCAGCATGAGGAGGGTGAAGAGAACGGTGAAGGCGATGATGGACCAGCCCCAATTGTCGATGCCTGGGCCAAGCATGCGGTGGTTGAAGCGCAAGGCGAGGTAGAGCGGCTTGGCGACAATGCCGAGCCAGCCGTAGTGGATGAGCGGCTCGAGCGTGGGCCCCGTGGCCTTGCCATCTGCACCGATGGTGTGGATCGTTGAGAGCACGTCCATCTGCTTGGGACCGGCATAGAGGCGGAGGTGCGTTTCGCCGCTCTGGTCACCCACAGCGAGGCCGAGCACATCGTGCGGCTTCTTCTGGCTGTTGGGGTCGTTGGCGTCGCTGGGCAGGTCAATGGTGTTGTGGAGCGTGATCAGGGTGGTGCGATCGGGCGAGTCAGGCAGGAACGCCGCGGCGAAGTAGAGATCGGTAACAGCCGCGTACTGGTAGGGCCGATCGAGCGTGGCGTTGCCGCTGACCTTGGCAGAGGCCTGCTGGTCCTGCTTTCCATCCAGGGACCAGGAGAACTGGGAAGGTGTTGGTACCGCTCCTCCGCTTGCCTTGCCGGGAACAAACTCTTCCATATCGCCGAGCCCGGCGGGCCAGGCAATCAAAGCACGCACCGGGGCGCCGTTGCGCTTGACTTCCGTCTCGATGCTGAGAACGTAGCTGGAGTCGAAGCGGAAGATCTTTGTCACATCCAGGCCGTAGGCGGCGTAGTGGAAGGTGAGCGCGTTGGGGGCCAGCAGATGGCCGGTGGCGGAAGGCTGATAGAGAACCTGGTTCAACTGCGCGGTAAGGGCTGGTTCGTAAGTGAAGAACGAAAGCGGGAGCCCGAAGCGCGCCGAGGCCTGGGGCTGGACCATGTCCAGCGGCTTACCGGCGGTGTCTGTGTACTTCTTCAGGATCCAATTCTTCACCTGCGCGCCGCGATTGGTGAAAACGATCTTGTACTGTTCGTTCTCAATGGTGGTCTCAGTCTCGGCGGCGGCGGCTACGACCGGGGCAGACGCGGCTGGTTGCACGGAACCGGCGGCCAACTGCGGCTGCGCTGGCTGGCCTTGCACGGCGGCCTGCGCGGCCGGCTGCGGCGACTGAGATTGGGTTTGGACTGCGGGTGCGGGCTGAGCCTGCTTAGGCTTGAAAAAATACTGGTAGCCGAAGACGACGACGAGCATGAGCAGGAAAAAGGCCATCGTGGAGCGCATGTCGCCGCCACTGCCACCGCCGGAACCTGGCGTCTGAAGATTGGGATTGCGAATTTCGGGCAAAGGGTACTTCCTGTCGGTTAGAGAGGGCGGCCTTTCAGGCTGCCGCTATTCCTATGGTAATGGTTTGTGGAGAGAATGGGTTGAATGGAGAGCGGGCGGTACCTGGTCGAGGCCCCCACGGCTGAATGGGTGGCAGCGCAGCAGCCTCCAGAGAGCGAGTGCGAGACCGCGTAGAGGGCCGTGGGTGGCAATTGCCACGGCGGCGTACTCTGAGCAGGTTGGCTGGAAGCGGCAGCCGCCGCCGGGACTGAGCGCGTGGAGAGCCGGGGAGAGCCAGCGGCGGTAGAAGGCGAGAATGGCGAGCAACAGGCGCGTCATAGTTGAGGCTTGGCCAAGTCTGGCTGCTGGGCAGAGAAGCAGGACGGCCTCTGAACCGTCATCCGCGCTGCCTCGGCTTTTGCCTGCTGAAGGATACGCACAATCTCGGCCTCAAGTTTCGCAAATTCGACGGTGAGCGCCGTGCGCCGGGGATGGAAAATGAGATCGCAGCCCTCAGGCAACTGATCGATGTGGCGGCGCAATGCCTCACGCATGCGGCGCTTGATGCGGTTGCGATCGTGGGCCTTACCCAGAAGCTTGCCGGCGGTGAGGCCGATGCGCGGTGCCGGCTGGTGCTCGGCGCCAGGATACGCAGACGGTTGCGGGGCGAGAAACCAGCTCATGGACGCCGACTGGCGCTTGCGGCTGGCCGCATAGGCACGCTGATAATCGGCGTGCTTGCATAGGCGCGCGCCGGTCAACGATTGGCGCTGGGCTGGCTTGGGCGCGGGATTCATGGCAATGCCGGACATAGGCTGGGCCGGAACTGCCATGGGTTCAAGCAATACATTCCGGCTCCAATGAATTTCTGGCGATGGGCGTCAGGCGGGGTTAGTCGCGGAAGCCTGCGCTGACGGCGACACGTTTGCGGCCGATGGCGCGGCGGCGGCTCAATACGGCTGCGCCGCTCTTGGTCTTCATGCGGGCGCGAAAGCCATGTGTCTTGACGCGCTTGCGGCGATTGGGTTGAAAAGTGCGCTTGGGCATGGAAATTCGCTCCTGTTTACTGAAGAAAAAATTGCGCCTTTACGGCAATACTCAAGTGTATCGCAGGTTGGGCCAGGAATCCAGCGGAGAGTGCCTCGGGGAGGCAAAATCGGGTCTGGCCAACCCAAATCGGGAGGGAGATTCAACGGGGCAATCAGCGCGGTCCGGGTGCTTCCCGCTGTGACTCTAGTAACCTTACCCGTGAGTTTCACCACCATTGGTGCAACTCGCGAAGCTTGAAGCAAAGTTATGTGAAAGAGGCATTGCAATAAACTGTAAATGTGCTACCATCGGGTCCGTTCAAGAAAGTTTCCCAGCGTCCCACGGAGCGGGTTTTATCCACGGCCCCAAGGTCGAATTCAGGGGCAGACAAGCAGCAACCAGGCAGTCGGCGATCAGCAGCAGGACGAGAGGCCCGAGGCTTTTCGCCAAGAGAGAGCCGTTGCCTAAAGTCTGCGGATAAACCCGTCCCGAAGCAGTGAGGCGACGCAGGCAAGGATCAGCTCGATGGTATTCGCAACGTCTCCGGCAACGGTTCTCAATCCCTGGCTACAGATTCTGGCGGCACTGGAAAAGAAGGTCATCCGCCAGTCGTTCGAGACCTGGCTCAAACCCACGCGGTATAGCCATGCCGCGGGCCGCACGCTCTACGTGCGCGTGCCGTCGCCTGAGTTCCAACACATCGGCGACAAGTATGGCGATCTGATTCAGGAGGCGATCGACCTGCAGTCGTTGGAGTTCGACGACGTTTGTTTCGTGACCGCCGAGGAGGATCCTTCCATTCCGCCGCAGCGCAAGGATGGAGGGTTTGGCCCGGTGCCGACGCACGCGCCGACAGCGCCGCCCGCGGCGCCTGCGCGCATGCCGGTGCAGCAGTCAATCGATTGGTGGTCCGCAGCGCAGCTCAATTCGCGTTACACCTTCGACGCCTTCGTGATCGGCAACGGCAACCAGTTTGCGCGGGCTGCGGCGCTTGCCGTGGCTGAGCGGCCGTCGAAGGCCTACAATCCGCTCTTCCTGTATGGCGGTGTGGGCATGGGCAAGACCCATCTGATGCACGCCATTGGCCATGAGGTGAAGCGTCGCCAGCCGGTATCCAGCATTTGCTACGTATCGGCTGAGAAGTTTACCAACGAGATGATCACGTCGCTGCGCAACGACCGCATGACCAGCTTCCGTGATCGCTTCCGCACGGTCGATGTGCTGCTCATCGACGACATCCAGTTCATTGCACAGAAGGAGCGGACGCAGGAGGAATTCTTCCACACGTTCAATGCGCTGCACGAGAGCATGAAGCAGATTGTGATTGCCTCTGACCGGCCGCCGAAGGAGTTGGCGGAGATCGAGGACCGGCTGCGGTCGCGCTTTGAGTGGGGCCTGATCGCCGACATCCAGCCTCCGGACCTTGAAACCAAGGTGGCGATTCTGCAGAAAAAGGCGGAGAGCGAGCAGGTGCAACTTCCCACCGACGTTGCGCTTTTCGTGGCTTCGAATGTGCGCACCAACGTGCGTGAGTTGGAGGGCGCGCTGGTGCGGCTGATCGCCTGGTGCCACCTGAACCGCATGGAGATTACGCTGGCATCGACGCAGCAGTGCCTGAAGCAGTTCATTGACATGCAGGTGCGCAAGATTACCATCGAGGCGATTCAGCGCGCTGTTGCGGAACAGTTCGGGATGCGGGTGAGCGATCTGAAGCAGAAGAACAACTCGCGGAATGTGGTGGTACCGCGGCAGATTGCGATGTACCTGGCCAAGCAGATGACCGAGGCGAGTTTGCCAGAGATCGGGCGCCAGTTTGGGAACAAGCACCACACCACGGTGATGCACTCGATCGCCAAAATCGACGAACTGCGCCGGACCGACAAGGACTTGCACCGTACGCTCAACAAACTGCAGGAACTGTTGAACGGATAGCGAGCCGGCGAGCAAGCGAAAGAAGTGAAGCCCATGTCTCAGATCTGAGATGTGGGCTTCTTTGTTCCGGCAAAAGCCGTGTCCGGATTAAGCCACTCTCTCATCCGTGGGCAAGGGCAGCAACAGCGCAGTCTCCCGGACGGCATAGACAGATCGAAAATCAATTGCGGCCTTTCAGAATAGGCGCTATGATGCCTGCCAGCCTGTGCTTCCGGGATGGAAGTTTGCTCCCGAAGCTAAGTCAATGCATTCCACAGCGCGAACGAAGGAGATTCCCCTATGCAAACCCATGACTCCGTAGCCGGAAGAGTGAAGAGGACTGATCTGGTGAACGCCACCAGCCAGCTTGGCCAGAGCCTGCAGGATTTTGAACTTCCCGATCTGCAGCAATTTACGCGGGAAGGCGTGTACTCGAACACGGCCAGCAGGGACTTTCATCTTTTCTATGTGGGCCGCGACAACGTGCACGAGATTTTGAAGTATGTCCTATCGCGGGTGAGAGTTTCACTTTATCTGAATATGTATGGCTACGACGACGATGAGTTGAATGCCATCCTGATGCAAAAGGTACTCGACCCGACGGTGACGATGATGATCACGCTGGACCAGAGCCAGGCGAATGGCCCGCACGAGAAGGCGCTGATTGCGGCAGACAAGGCAAACAATCTCGCGGCGTTCAACACGCATTTTGTCGTCGGCAACTCGCTGACCGGCCAGATCAGCCACACGAAGGGCTTTGTGGCAGACGGTAAGGTAGGCGCGGAGGGCTCGACGAACTGGTCGACCTCTGGCGAAGGCATTTTCCCGAATGGCACCTGGCTTGTATCCGGGCCCAAAACGCCGCCGGGACCGGTGAATCCGGGTAAGGGATACACGGCGCAAAACAATACGCAGTCCGTCTTCACTGACCAGGACACGATCAACCGGTTTCAAACCGAGCTGATTACGGAACATGTGATTGCCACCAAGCAGGCGGCGTCGGGCACGGGCCAGGGAACGAGCACGGCCAAAACTCGCGGCAAAGGCTGAAGAGGCGCGGAGAGACAGACTACCTGCGGGTAAAGCCTCTGGGCTTTACGGGCGGGGTTACGGGAAGGTTGGTCTTGCCCTCGGGATAGACCACGAGGAAGCGGTCCTGGCCTTCGCCGGAGCTGGCCGTTTCAACGCCTGCGAGGGAACGAAAGGCCAGATGCAGGAGCCGGCGCTCACGGCTGTTCATGGGTGGAAAGCTGTAAGGGATGCCGGATTTGCGGACCTTCTCCGCCGCGGTCTCGGCAGCCATGCGGAGCTCCTGAGCACGGAGGGCTTTGAAATTGTCGGCATCAAAGCTGACAAGGTCATGCTCACGCTGGTCGAGGCGGAGAATCTGCGCGGCGATGGTTTCAAGGGCGCGGAGCAGTTCGCCATTGTGCTGGGTCACGAGCGGAACGTCGGGGCCGGCAAGCTCCACGTAAATTACGCGGGCCTCGAGGCCCAGTGGGTCCCGCGCGCCGTCGCCGGCCGTGATGCGGTATTTGAGGCGCAATCCGCCGAGTTTATTGAGGGTTGTGAGGAATCCGGCGATTTTCTGGGCTGCTTGTTGCAGGTCGGCAATTGGCATAACAAATCAGTATCGCAGAGCGCGGCAGGGGATGGGTCATGAATTAGGAGGAAACTGTGCGTTTCGGCTGGATCAGTTACCGATTCGTTCCCGGTGCAGACGCCGTAAGGGTCAATTGGGCGACGTGGGCGGTGGGAGAATGGACGTATGCCGCCGAATGAACCGATTGTGCTAACCGCCGCCGAAGCCCGCGTTCTGGGCGCTCTGGTTGAAAAGGAAGTGACAACGCCGGACTACTACCCGCAGTCGCTCAACGCCCTGCTCAACGCCTGCAACCAGCGGTCAAACCGCGATCCGGTGATGGATCTGGATGAGGAGGCAGTGCGGCAGGCTCTGCACGGCCTGGAAGACCTGCGTCTGGCCGGGCGCACACGGGGTGCGGACGGGCGCGTAACCAAGTATGAGCACTGGCTGGGCGAGGCCTTCAACTTCAGCCGTGCTGAGACGGCGCTGCTCTGCGTGCTGCTGCTGAGGGGGCCGCAAACACCGGGCGAATTGCGCGGGCGCACCGAGCGGATGCACCGGTTCGACGAGATCGGCGAGGTGCTGGCCGGGTTGCAGAAACTGATGGAGCGGGAGCCCGCGCTGGTAGCTGTCCTGCCGCGTCAGCCGGGAACCAAGGAGCCGCGCTACGCGCATCTGCTTTCGGGGGCGGTGGAGACGGCGGCTGCTGTTGGGGCTGAGACTGCCATAGTGCGGTGCGAGGCCGGTGAAGATGCGGGGCACGAGGAGCGAATCGCGCAATTAGAGAGGACAGTTGCCGAGTTACAACAGGAAGTCGCCGCGCTGCGAAAGAAGATCGACGATCTCTTCGGTTGAGCGCAGCGCCTCCCGTCAGATGAGTTCATACCCCGCAAACCAGTAAGCGATTTCGAAAGCGGCGGTGTTTTCGGCGTCGGAGCCGTGAATGGCGTTTTCCTGAATCGAACCGGCGAATTTTTTGCGGATGGTACCATCTTCCGCGTTGGCGGGGTTGGTGGCGCCCATCAGAGTACGCAAGTCGGCGATGGCATTGTCTTTCTCCAGAACCATCAGGAAAAGCGGGCCGGACGACATGAAGGCGCATAGGTCGTTGAAGAAGGGGCGCTCTTTGTGCACGTGATAGAAGCCCTTGGCCTGCTCCTTTGAGATGGATTGCTTCTTGATGGCGATGATCTGGAAACCGGCCTTTTCGATCTCGGCGAGAATGGCCCCGGTGCAGCCGTTGCGAACCGCGTCGGGCTTGACGATGCTGAATGTGCGTTGCGCCACTTGCTTTGCTCCTTTGAGATTCTGCGTGGGAAATAGGGCCTATGCCTTACCGATGACGCGGGCGAGGGTTGCGCCGATTTCGGCTGGTGAAACGACGACGTGGATGCCGGCTGCGGTCATGGCTTTCATTTTGTCGGCCGCGGTGCCCTGGCCGCCGCTGATGATGGCTCCGGCGTGGCCCATGCGGCGGCCCGGAGGCGCCGTCTGTCCAGCGATGAAGCCGACGACAGGCTTTTTCACGTACTGTTTGACGAACTCGGCGGCAGCTTCTTCGGCGGAGCCGCCGATCTCACCGATCATGATGATGGCTTCGGTTTCCGGGTCGTCGTTGAGCAGGCGAAGGGCGTCGATGTGGGTGGTACCGATGATGGGGTCGCCCCCGATGCCGATTGCTGTAGATTGGCCGATGCCGCGCTGGGTAAGTTGGTGCACGGCTTCATAAGTCAGCGTGCCGGAGCGGGAGACAATGCCGACGGAACCTTCCTTGTGAATATTGGCGGGCATGATACCGATTTTGGCCTTGCCGGGAGAGATGACGCCGGGGCAGTTGGGACCAATGAGGCGCGATTTCGAATTCTTGAGTTTGGCCCAGACCTTGACCATGTCGAGAGTTGGAATGCCCTCGGTGATGGCGACGATCAGTGGAATGCCCGCGTCTTCGGCTTCGAGAATAGCGTCGGCGGCAAACGGCGGAGGGACGAAGATGACTGTAGCGTTTGCGCCGGTAGCAGTGACCGCGTCCTGAACCGTATTGAAGACAGGCCAGCCTTCGTGGGTAGTTCCGCCTTTGCCGGGAGTTACACCGCCAACCACGTTCGTTCCGTACTCTGCCGCGCCCTTGGCGTGAAAAGTACCTTCCTTGCCGGTTATGCCTTGAACGATGAGGCGAGTCTCTTTATTCACTAGCACTGCCATGTTATGCCCCCACGCTTGCTGCCGCGGCTACCACTAACTCCGCTGCTTCTTTCATAGTTTCGCCCACCTGGAAGTTGAGGCCGGATTCCTTGAGAATCCTGCGGCCTTCTTCCACGTTGGTGCCTTCGAGGCGAAGCACGATGGGTACAGTAATGTGGAGGTTGCGTGCCGCGGCCACCACGCCGGTAGCCAACCGGTCCACACGCAGGATACCGCCGAAAATGTTGATGAAGATGGCCTTCACATGGGAGTCGGAGAGCAGAATCTCAAAGGCATGCTCGATCTGTTCCTGGGTTGCGCCTCCACCCACATCAAGAAAATTGGCGGGGCTGCCGCCGGCGTACTGGATGATGTCCATGGTCGCCATGGCCAGGCCGGCGCCGTTCACCATGCAGGCGATGGTGCCGTCGAGCTTGATGTAGTTGAGGGCGTATTTGCTGGCCTCGACTTCCAGTGGGTCTTCTTCGGCGGTGTCGCGCAGGGCCTTGATCTCAGGATGGCGGAAGAGAGCATTGTCGTCGAAGGTGATCTTGGCGTCGAGGGCGAAGAGCTTGTCATCTTTGGTGGTGATGAAGGGATTGATCTCTACGAGCGAAGCGTCAGTATCAATGAATGCCTTGTAAAGGCTCTGGAGGAAGGCTACAGCGTGGGTGATCTGCGTGGGCTTGAGGCCCAGGGCAAAGGCCAGCTTCCTAGCCTGCCATGCGCCAAAACCCACAGCCGGATCGATGGTCTCCTTGAAGATGGCTTCGGGGGTTTTGGCGACCACTTCTTCAATCTCCATGCCGCCGGCCTGAGAGGCCATGAAGACCAGCTTGCCCGTCGCTCGATCGAGCACAATGCCCAGGTAAAGCTCACGATCGATGGCCGCGGTTTCCTCAATGAGCAGCCGCTGCACCTTCTGCCCTTGCGGGCCGGTCTGGTGGGTGACCAACTGCATCCCGAGGATGTTCTTGGCGTGGAACTCGGCATCCTCGCGGGTCCGGGCCACCTTCACGCCGCCGCCCTTGCCGCGGCCTCCGGCGTGAATCTGTGCCTTGATCACGACGCCACCAGCGCCCTCGGCAAAAAGCCTGCGAGCCACTGCATTGGCTTCTTCGAGCGTGTTGGCCATTTCGCCCCTGGGCACGGCAACGCCGTATCTTGCCAGGATTTCCTTTGCCTGATACTCGTGAATCTTCATTTTGCTTGGGACCGCCCACGTCCGCTGTGGTTGAGGAATCGGGAACGGGGCCAGTGGACTCCGCGCCCGCGAGACCGTGCCAGCGGTAAGCAAATACTATCTCGCTGGCCAAAGGAGGGGCAAACGCGGAAGCTGCGGCATTCTCAAGATGCGGCAGTGCGCGGCACACCATTACCATGGAGATATATGACCGTGTTGAAAGAGCTTTTGAGGCCGCTGGCCGAAGACGGCGCGGCACTCACCCGCGAACAGGCGGCCGGGGTGTTGGAAGAGATCCTGGCCGGGGACGTGCCGGAGGTGGAAACCGCGGCGCTGTTGACTGTGCTGGCCACCCGCGGCGAACAGGCGCCGGAGCTGGCCGGCTTTGTCGAGGTGATGCGCCAGCGCGTCACGCCGCTGTCGCTGACGCCTGAGGAGCGGGACGAACTGGTGGATGTGGTGGGCACGGGCGGCGGAGGTCCGCTGACCTTCAACATCTCGACGGGCGCAGCGCTGGTGGCGGCGGCGGCGGGGGCCAAAGTAGCCAAGCACGGCAATCGCGCGGTTACCTCGCTGTGCGGTACCGCCGACGTGCTGGAGGCGTTGGGCGTGCCCATTGCGCTGGGGCCGGAGCTGGCCGTCGAGTGCCTGCGCGAGACCGGCTTCATGTTCCTGTTTGCGCCGCTCTACCATCCGGCCATGGCGGCCGTGGGTCCACTGCGGCGGGCGCTGGGGTTTCGCACCATCTTCAACCTCTGCGGGCCGCTGACCAACCCGGCCGGGGCGCGGACGCAGGTCATCGGCGTACTGGCGCCCAGCAAGGTGCTGCTGGTGGGACGCACACTGGCGGCTCTTGGAGCCAGGCGCGCCTTTGTCGTGCACGGGACCGACGGCATTGACGAGCTGACCACCACCGGTGAGTCCGTGGTGGCGCGCGTCGAGGAGTCCGCGACCGGCGAGTCGACCTTGAAGGCCGCCCGCGTGACGCCGGAGATGGCCGGGCTGACCCGCACAACGCTGGATCAATTCATCGGCGGCGATGTAGCAACCAACGCCGCCCTGCTCTATGACGTGCTCACCGGCATTCCCGGTGCGCGGCGGGACATTGTGCTGCTGAACGCCGCTGCGGCGCTGGTAGCCGCCGGATTGGCCAGGGATCTGAAGGAGGGCGTTGCGCAGGGGGCAGAGGCCATCGACTCCGGACAGACGGCGGCGACGCTTGCCAAACTACGGCAATTTGGGGCAAAGTACGCGGCGCCGCAGTAGAGAGCTGCGGCAGCCCAGCCCAGCAGGCGAGATGGCTGAAGAGGAGCGAGACGCTGTTTTTGGGCGAAATGGCGGTCTATAAGTCCCCGGCTTGGTGCGAATCGAACAGATCGATCAGGTCAATACCCAGGTCAATACCAGACTTGTTTACATCTTCATGTTTTGCGGTTACAGTGCAACCACACCGGGATTGGCTGCGCTCCCCCCGTTTCCCGCAGCCCAGAACCGGACCCGGAACTTCAAACGCCAAAAGGAGAAATTCACATGCCTTTCCCCAAGAGAATCTGGGCATGCACGATTCTTGCCTGCCTGGCCTTCCTTACGCTGGCGGCCCATGCCGCGCAGCCCGCTTACGACGCTATCTATGTGTTCGGCGATAGCTACTGCGATGTGGGCAACATCTACATCGTCACCGGCGGGGCCGAACCCCTGTCGCCGCCCTACTACAAGGGCAGGTTCTCCAATGGACCACTATGGGTGGAGCATGTCGCGAGCGCCCTGGGACTGCCGATGCTCCCAGCCCTGGCAGGCGGCACCGACTACGCTTTCGGCGGAGCCTGGGTAACCGCGCCCCAGACGACGGCCGCGGGAACCATCCCTGATGTACCCGAGCAGGTTGGCCTCTACTTGAGCCAGCATGGCGGCAAGGCCGATCCCAACGCGCTCTACGTTCTGGAAGGCGGAGGCAACGACATCATCGGAAACCTTGCCAGCGGAGCATCAGCGCAACAACTTGGATTCCAGATCGCGCTGGGCATCTCGGAGAGCGAGTTATTGCTGCGCCGCGCCGGCGCCCGGAATTTCCTTGTGCCGGATCTGTTCAATGTGGGTTTGTTGCCGGCGGCGCAGGCCAATCCGAGCTTTGCCGACGCGGCGTCCGCGGCCACCAACCAGTCCCTGAACGATCTATTGGCCGTGGAAGGGCTCCTGGAAGGAATCAGGATCCGGCGCATCAATGTGTTCACGCTCTTCCAGGCGATTCAAACGGATGCAACCCATTTCGGATTCACCAATGTCACCACACCCTGCCTGAATACAGTCACTGAAACGGTTTGCGCCGACCCGGACCACACACTTTTTTGGGATACCTATCATCCCACGGTATTCGGGCACGCCTTCTTCGCGGTTACCGTGGAGTCTGTCTTGAGCCAGTGAAAGGGAACGTCCTGGAATACGAGGGACCGGAGTGCTTGCCTTCCCAGGTTTCGGAGGCGAGGCTTGGGGGCACCCGGCTACTCCGCTACGCCGTCATTGATTTGTGCGCAATCCATGCGCAGCGTTCCGTTGTCGTTGAAGACCAGCCCGTAGAAGCGCACGACGCTGCCTACGGCGATGGGGCTGGTGTTGAGCAACTGCGTATTGCTGTCCGCATAAACAACAACGCTACCTGGATTCGTCAGCAAAGTGGCTTGATCCACCTGCACCGCGAGGCTGGGGAACAGGTCGTAAGCCGCAAGCGTGACAGTGTAGGTGGTGAAGCCACCACTCGTGGAGACCGCGCCGACCGTACCGTTGATGGTCTGCGGCAGCAGTGTAATCGTGGCTGCGGGAAAGCCGTAGTCGCTGGGGGAGTAGTTGTTAGGCGCGTGAAATGTCAGCTCAATATTCTGGCCCGCGACCATATTCGCCCCGGTGAATTCTGCAGGAAACGGAAGAGTTGCCAGATTTGTCAGCTGTCCAGATATATTGAAGGCCGACTTGCTGAAATCAACTGGCGCACCATCGCCTAAAAGCAGGGGACCGATTCCCTCACGATCTCCGACGTTCACCTGCGGCCCGAAGGTGTTCATGCGAATCATCGGCACACTCCATAAGCTCACGTCTGTGGCATCGGTGTCATAGACTGCAATGCGCGTTGCCAGCAGCGAACCGTCCTCCTGAATTGAGGCATCCATATCCACGACCATGCCGGCGGCAAGCTGTGACGGGCCAGTGATGCCCTGATACACGGAACTGCCATTAAACGCAACCTGCCAGTTGTTCGAATTATCCACTGAATTCACAATCAAACTGCTCTCTGCGCTATTAATCGATGCGACCACTCCCTCCAGGCCATTTAGTTTCCCATCGCGGCTGCTTGTCGGTTGGGTGGAGATGGCCGATGGAGTTATAGAGAAGTTCGGCGTAAGCGTGAAGGGTTCAATGCCTGTGGTATAGCAGCTCGTGTAGCTCGCCGATAGTGACACCAGCAAATTGAGCGAAAGAACCATGCTCTTGCCGATGACCGTGATAGGGTCAGGCAGGCTGACGCTAACATCGTCGGCTGGCACTGGATCGTAGCTGAACTGGTCGGTGGCAATCGTACCGGTTGTCGGGCTGACAGTGGCGCATGTGAAGTCGGCAAGCCCCAGAGACGCGGTGGCGGAGGTGTAGGTGCCCTGAGGAATGTTCACCGTAACCAGAGGCTCCGCCGTGCCATTCACATGAATGAATTCAGGAGAGACGGGCGTGTTTAACAGGCTCACCGTCTTGCCTGACTGGCTGGTCAGTGTCAAAGTGTTCATGGTTGCACTAAATTGAAAAAACTTGTCATTCGCAGTGCTCGTCGACAAAACTGTGACGGCTGTGTTCCCGCCGGGATTCGTACCCGTTCCACCGCATCCGACTGAGGACGCTGTGGTCAGGGCAACGCAGAAAGCCCAAAGCAGGCAGGAAAGACTGGAGAGCGGTCTGCGGAAAGATAGTAACGCAAGGTCCATAGCTAGTCCTTAGTAGTTACCTCGAAAATACAACTGTCGGGGGCGGAAGGTTTGGGCTTCAGCCCCCGTTGCCTAGGAGCGGTTTGCGGTTAATAACAGCGAACATGAGCATCTCATATCCGCCCAGAAAAGTTAGTCGGGTACAGGGACGAACACAAACGTACCGAATGTGTTGTCCTGGTAGGCATTAAACTGGGTCGGTCCATCATACGTTGGCGGCGGATCAGGGGGGCCTGTAACTGACAATGCGTTTGTCAATGTGTTGGTTGTAGTGAGTGTGCTAAGCGTTGAGTAATTCCAAGTGAGAGTGTCAGATTGCTTTAGCGTGGTTGTGCTCGAAAATATATCAAAGAAGTTGGTCCCAAACTGCTCAGACACGCTGAAGGCCTGTTTGACTTGGCTCGTGTTGCCAGTGGATACGCTCTGAGTATTTGTTTGCACCAAGTTGTACTGCTCGTTCTCCCCGCCCACGTCATACCAAATTTGGTAGTATGGGGCGGGTTCCCTCGTGAACCTTCCGTCGGAGGTCGTGCCGGCTGGCAAGGAACTGAGCAATGTGTAATTGTTTGGCGTGGGGCATTGACTGGGAGTCACAGACAGGGGATCGAAGCTAAGAATCTGGCAAACGTCGTTGAATGTCAGGCCAGACTGCTCCCCTGCAGGCCATATATATCCATTGGCAGCGGATTGCCACCCGCGAGCGAGAGTGCCCGACGTGACATACGAGCCGGATCCCTCTACACCGTTCAACCATTCCAGGGTGCTCGGGCAGGAAATGTGGCCGTTGAGGCACCCGACTTGAACTGCGTAGATATCCGGCCCTGCAATGTACGGTCCGCTCGGCGGAGGCTGCCCCGTTTCCGGGTCATTCGGGTCCATGGCATATCCCGTCCACTGTAGACTAGCGGGGTTGCTTCCAGCGGGGGGTGTGTAGGTAACAAGCAGCTCAGGGTTTAGCCAGAGCAAGATAAAGTCGTTGTCGTTGGTCACAGGGGACAATGTGGGTGTTCCGGGAAACTTGTATGCGATCGTGGCTGTTTGGGAAATAGTATTGGTCGTGGAACTACTTGATCCCTGTGTATAATCTGTTGACTCGGTGAATGTAAGCTTCACGCCCCCGCCGGAAAGGCCGGCCGCGGGGATCCCTAGTCCTCCCTGCACTGAGACACTAAAGCCCACATCATTTTGGAATGAGTTGCTAAGTGTAGCAGTGTTGCCAATCGAAGTTGTGTCCGCGTATTGGACATAACTGCTGGCACCTGGCGGTGCGTAAATGACGCCCACGACAACATATTTTGGATTGATGAATCCGGGATAGGTTGGCGGAGGGGGATTAGCCACGGGCACTTGGACGGTCCCACTTAAAACGTTTGTGCTGCCGATGAGCACGCCGCACTGGACTGTATACGTTCCGACGGCCGTGGGTGTCCAAGCAGGGAGGCTCCAATACAGTTGCTGCGATGTATAGACGAAAGAGTTCTGATAAATCGTGGTTTGGGGGCCAACGCCCCACTCATAGCAAGTGATGCCTACCTGGGTACCGGGAGAGACGGAGCCGCTATAACTGGCCCATGCTCCAGTCAACTGGGCGCCCGGGGCGACTGTCGCTCCGGTAACACTGCCGCTGCTTGCACCCACTGTGTCGATGTACAGCATCAAGGAGCCCGCTTGCGCTTGGGCCGCGTGGGGTGCGAGCAGCATGGCGAGACATGCTGCGAGGACAGGGATCGATCTTCGTGCGAAAGGACGAATCATCTTGCGAATGTCCTTTAGGGACTGGGAATGGTGGTGCAGGGTCGCTGGCGCAAGCCCGAGAAGTGGGAGTGGCTCGCGGTTGGGTGAGGGAATCAGCGACTAGCTCAGAATGAGCCGATAAATCACTGGCTCGAAGTTTAGCCCTAACTTCGAGCCAGTCAAGTTAAAAGAACCGTTCGTCACACTAGCATGTATCGGCGGTCACGGGCAGGGCTGAGCGATCCGCGACGGCCGATTGGGTCGTTCATTTTCCTTGGGCCGACCGGCGTGGGCAAGACGGAGACGGCGCGGGCGCTGGCCGAGTTTCTGTTTGATGA